>Ga0105355_10002858_pt1 | contig 15406 bp, 11 predicted proteins | sample GOMGulsemesocosm_2_FD_83508 | JGI IMG/M metagenome (GOLD analysis project Ga0105355, IMG submission 83508) | Methane-oxidizing microbial communities from mesocosms in the Gulf of Mexico - GOM9C Gulf of Mexico | ecosystem: Environmental > Aquatic > Marine > Cold seeps | place: Gulf of Mexico... | reverse complement strand
GGCGAAATAAAGCAACTACACGCAACATCAAAATACAACTATCAATAGGCTTAGGTAAATAATCATCAGCGCCAAGTTTAAAAGCTTCAACTTGTTCTTGTTCGCAGTTTTGACTTGATACTACAACCAATAAACCATGAAATATGGTTCGAATATGGCAAATAAGTGCCAACGTAGAGGTATCTTCGAAGCCAGGCGCTAGAACTATCATATCGGGATCATGCTTCAGCAAATGCTCCGTTAAGTCTGCTTCAACATTTTCTCCGCTTGATATTTTTGAAGTTTTATAGCTAGGTAGATTTACATTCGCTAAGAAAGTTTTACTTAGATAATCATCATGGTCAATTAGCAGCAACTTTGGTTGTAATTGCTTGTTAAAATCAGTTTCAAGTGGTTGTGTGCTTTCAAAAAGCTCTATACTTGATGTCATAACAGACTCCTTAAAATTAAACGACTTTGATTTGATAATTAAATTATAAAACAAAGCCGCCAAGAGACTGTAATAGGTTGTTAAGGAACTGTAACAGCTTGCAAGAAAGCAATTATGGTGAGCAATTATAAGGAGTTATGGCTAAAAAACAAAAAATCATGGGGCTTAATTTGCAATGAAACCTGCTGATTCATAGTTAGTTCAACATCACTATAGAGGCTTAGTTTATTAAATGAAACCTCCTCCTCTACAGAAGAGTCTATAAGGCTACGCAAGTAATAATGATAACCTTGCTCGGTAACACTAACATACTCTACTTGGGCATTAGCTTTACTCACATCGTCTATTATTTCCTTTAATAGCAGATGTTGCGGTTTCACGAGTAAGTAAACCAGAGGTCGTTGTTCACTCTTAATTGACTTAGTTGAGATGGACTCAACATCAAGCTGACCTAGCAAGCTTTCTGCGCCTATAGACTCTATTCGGCATGGAAGCCAGCTACCCAACTGTAAAAAATCAGCAACTTGGTAACTGTTTGGTTTCTGGCAAATAACACTGGGTGCATCAAACTGTAATAACTTACCCTCAGCCATCACTGCCATTTTATCGGCAAAAGTAAAGACTTCATCTTTATTATGAGTTACAAATATAGCTGTCATATCAAACTGTTTTAACAACTGCCTGATCTCAAGCATTAACTCATTTCTTAGACGAGCATCAATATTGGAAAAAGGCTCATCAAGTAATAGAAGTTTAGGTTGTGGCGCCAATGCTCTAGCAATAGCAACACGTTGTTGCTGGCCACCAGAGAGCTGATGAATATAACTTTCACTATGTTCGGTTAACTTTAATATGCCCAACAGATTATCAATTTGTTTTTTCTGAGCTTTCTTCGTCAGCTTGCTAATACCAAATGCAATATTTTCTTTTACTGTTAAATGTGGGAAAAGTGCATAGTCTTGAAAGATCATACCGACTTGGCGTTTCTCAGCAGGTACACAGTTTTTATCATCACTGAGTAATTGACCATCAATAACTATTTTTCCTTCACTGGGTTTACTAAAGCCTACAATTGCATTGAGTAAGGTGGTTTTTCCACAGCCACTAGCGCCAACAAGTCCTAAGATTTCACCTTTGTGAAGACTAAGATCTAACTCAGATAAAACCTGTTTGTCCTGCAATTTTACCGAAAGCTGTTGGATAGTTAATAACGCTGTCATACTTTTTCCTTGCTCTTATTCAAAAGCACAATGGGTAATAAACCAAATAACACAATTAGAATTGCACCTAAGGCGCCCTGCTCTAACATCTCATCAGAAATGAGCTGATAGATTTGGCTGCTCAAAGTTTCAAAATTAAAAGGGCGTAATAATAACACCGCAGGTAGCTCTTTCATCGCCTCTACAAAAACGAGTAACCAGGCAACAAAGACAGCAGGCCTTAGTATAGGTAAATGCACTTTAGTTAACATGCCCTTTAAACCAACACCTAATGATGCAGGAGCATAATCCAACGACTGAGGTATTTGTTTAATACCACTATCAATAGTGCCATTGGCTATCGCAGAAAAACGAACAACCAAGGCAAAGATAATAGCAAATATAGAACCCGATAAAATTAAGCCTGGCGTAGAAAAGCCAAAGAATTCGGCTGAAGCATTAAGCCAATGGTCCAAAGGACCAAGTGTTGACAACATAGCCATCGCCAAAACGGTTCCCGGTACGGCATAACCAAAACCGGATATCTGCTGAGGAACTTTTCGGTATTTATCGGCATGAAGTCGCTTATATAGACCAAGCAATAAAGCGATAAGTACCGCAATAGTTGCTGCAATGACTGATACCTTTAATGAATTAACACCTGTTGATAACAATACTGATAATTGCTCCATATCACTGTATTGCACCGCCATAATAATTAATAAAGTTAGTGGCAGTAAAAATCCAAAGACAACCAAAGACCAACAAAAAGCACTAGCAAAAAACTGCTGCATAAAAGATAACTTTATCAACTCACGGTGTGAATTTGGTCTCGCACTTTGATGCCGTAACCCCGCACGGCTCCGTTGCTCAGCTAACACAACAAAAAGTACCAATAACATTAAGACGCTAGCCAGTGCATTAGCTGCGCTTATATCACCATAACCAAGCCAAGTATCATAAATAGCCGTTGTTAAAGTGTTAACCGCAAAGTATTGCACAGTGGCAAAGTCTGCCAATGTTTCCATCAATACTAAACTCACTGAAACCGCAATGGCAGGTCGTGCTAAAGGTAAAGCCACCTTAACAAAGGTCTTCCTTGCTGATAGACCAAGTAGTCTACTAGCGCGCATGAGGTTTTGATCTTGTTGTTCAAACGCCCCACGGGTTAACATATATATATAAGGGAATAAAACGAGAGCCAGCATCAACGCTGCTCCAGGGAGTGTTCTTATATCAAAGAACCAGTAATCACTCGGCGCTTGCCAATCAAAATATGCGCGCAGACCGCGCTGAACAGGACCCGCATAATCAAATAAATCAGTATAAAGATAAGCAACCAAGTAGGCTGGCATAGCGAGGGGTAAAAGTAATAACCAACGTAATTGTTGTTTAAATATGATATCTGTTTGGGTAATTAATGCCGCACTAACAACACCAAAAATCAAAGCCAGTACCACCACTAATAGCGCTAGCCATAAGGTGTTTTCAAGGTAGGTTGGTAGAACTGTTTGCCACAAGTGGGAAAACAACTCTGTTGATGTGCTAATTCCACCCGCTAACATAACCAAGACTGGTGCCATAAGCACCAGTGCTATTAGGTAACTAGATAACTTCCATGTTTTATTGTTAAACAGTGCTATCACAAATCAAACTGTGCTTGATCTAACAATTTTAATGCTACTTTACGATTTTTAGCAATCTCTTCTAATGGTAGAGTATCAGCTTTATAGCTGCCCCATGAAGCAACAAGTTTAGAAACGGCTACACCTTCTCTAACTGGATATTCCATATTCGTTTCAGCATATAGTTGTTGTGCTGGTTTTGAGACTAAAAACTCCATTAACAATTGCGCATTTTTAGCATTAGGTGCATATTTAGCCATAGCGACACCTGATATATTAATGTGTGCACCACGGTTTTTCTGGTTAGGAAAGTTAATATATACCTCGTCTGCCCATACTTTTTGTTTCTCATCTTTTAGCATTTTACCAAAGTAATAACTATTACCTAAAGAGATGTCACACAGTTTTTGGTGAATTGCTTGTACTTGACCACGATCACTACCTTGCGGCTTACGTGCTAAATTACTTTTAACTTTTTTCAACCAATCTAAGGTATTAGCTTCGCCATGCTCACTAATCATAGAAGCAACTAAGGCTACTGTGTAAGGGTGTTTACCACTGCGAGTACAGACACGCCCCTTATATTTATCATCCGCTAAATCTTCGTAATTAAGATCTATTTTACCTAAGCGTTTAGCTGAATAGATATTTCGAACACGTGTAGTTAGAGCAAACCAAGTATTATCTTCAGCATGGTATTGTTTCGGAATGGCACTACTCAATATAGGGGAGTTAACCGCTTGAACTAAATTTTTATCTCGCAATTGAATTAATCGACTAATATCCGTTGTTAATAAAATATCCGCAGGACTATATTTACCTTCACGCGACAAACGTTCAGCCATGCCTTTTTTAGCAAAAACCACATTAACTTTAATGCCCGTTTGCTCAGTAAATTTATTAAACAAAGGTTCAACTAGGAAAGGCTGACGATAAGAGTAAACATTAACTTCTTCTTTAGCATCAGCTATAAAACTTACTGTAAAGGATAAGGCTATAAATAGGGTAATAAACAATTTTTTAAACATGAAAACAATCTCAGTAAAATAGTATGCGGGAATTGTACAAGGACAACAAAGTCTGTCAAGGTTTTTGAGAATTATTCTCATTAAGGGTTGTGCTAACCCAGTGTTTTTAACTTAAGCCGACCACTGAACTTATTAATAACCAACAAGCAAAAAATAATTTTAATTTAGTCGCTGATAAGTGCATAACCAATGTTTTAGCAAATATACCACCTAACACCGCGCCAGGACCTGCAAACAAAACCACTTGCCAATAAGTATCGCTACTCACTTGCGCAATTGCTGCCCATACTGTAATAGCAGAAACAATCACAGCAGCAGCGACAGCCATATTCATATCAAAACGGCGCAGAAGTAAATAAATAACCAGCAACTCACCTACTCCAACACTTAACCAAGCCGTCACTGCACCACCAAAAACACCAAGAAGAATTAAAGCAACATAATCTACAACATGTAATTGGCTACGCTCCCTATGTCCCTTCAATAAATAGATAGTTACTATAATGAAGAAACCAAGTAATAACGAAAACCAACTAAAGCTAGTATGTAAAGATGCAGGGGAGTTTAATTGAGAATAAAATATAGAATATAAACCAATAACAGAAGCAATACTGGTGATACTAATGATACGTTTAAAGCCTTGCCATAGGCGCAAATCAGTTTTTTCTGCTTGATAATGGTGCCACCAAGTAACTGCACCAGCGGTCATGCCAAAACATTGAATAGCAAAGCTTGTTGCCACTGATTGCTGCTCTGTAAAGTTAAGCTTAGAAAACATAGGGATGAAGACTACACCGCCACCAGCCCCTGTTGAGTTGGCAAAAACGGCACCTAGGGTTCCTAAAAAACTAAATAAGGAGTAGTCGACCAAGTGACTCAAAGAGTGCGATGAGCTCAATAACAAAGCGGCCCATAACATTAAAAAGAGCATAATGAACTTAATGTTTGATAAGCGCATAAATGCTTGCTTAGCCATAAATGGTTTAACTCAACTTAAGCAGATACAGGGGTCTTTTGAGTGATAAAAGCAATGGCTTCATCTGATAAACAGCTTTTAGATAGATAACTCTTACTAGCTATATCTTTGCCCATAGCGGTTTTCCCTAAACTAAAGAAAATAACAAAACCAAGCTCAGTTTCTGTTACTAAAGTAACATCGGTCCATAAAACGCGCGTATTTATATGGAAAGACTCTGTCAATATGCCTTGTCCGTCAATGGTTAAATTTACTTCGCTACCTGAGGCCTTGCTCATCATTTGCCTTAGCACCCACCAAGGTCGATGATAATAAACACTAACAGTTTCTAAAATACCTAAAGCAATTACAAACCATGCGGCATAAGGATTTACGGGGGTAAATAATAAAATAATCAAACCAAAAACAGTTAGGACATTAGCTTTAAAATAGGTTTTTTTATCGTGTGTCAAAGTACTAGATTGTGTATAACATTCTGTATAGTGGGCTTTATCTAAAGTAAACCGGCTAGAAAAAGAACTAGTCTCTACCGTTGATGGTTCAGGCTTTGAAGGTTTTGTTATTGAAGGTTGTGTCATTGCAACTACTGGCACTCAAGTGCGTCGATAACTAAAATTATTGCTAGTTTATCAGAAGACCTGATAAAACGAGTAACTAATTGTATCTGGCATTACAAACTATCAGCATAACAAAACATGCAAAAGAAAAGCTTCAGGTGAGAACATCAGCGATATTTAATCATGGTAAGACACATATTGAGGTGTTCTATAAAACTGCAAACTTGACGAAAATCTGTCGTGCTAATGTGCTTTTTGGGTGTGAAAAGTTGTAAAGATATAACTCCTATTGCCTTGCCACCTATCTTCACAGGGATAAAAGCCGACGCACAATCATCTACCAACTCATTAAGCTCTTGGGTCATTAACTCCCGCCACCGCACTTCTTTTGAATCATTGATTAAAGCAGGTGTATCTGTAGCTAACACTCTAGCTATAACATTATCACTATGCTTAATATTAATATTAATCTTAGTTGGTTCAGCTTCAGCCCTTGTATTAATTACCAAACGAGATTTAACTCTAACTCTATTATCCACCAACATCAAAAATGCGCTGCGATCAAAAGCAAAGGTATTAGCAATCTGTTCAAGTGCTAACTGTAGGTACTCATTAAAATCCTTACTGCGTTGCATTAATTTAGTCAACTTCATAAAGCCGTTCAATAAGGCCTTATCTCTACTGACAACCGCTACGGCATCAACATCATCTTCAGAGGAATTGAAATCTTTGGCTGTTGGTAAACTATTAATTCGTTCTGTTAATACCTCTGCCCCATAAGAAGCCATTAGTTTCTCTGCCTGCTCTCGAGTATGATCTACTCTAACCTTTAATTGTCGAACTGAAATCCCCATGATTTGGGCTATGTCATCAAGCAATTCAGAATAGCTCTCTACACTCCCTTCAGGCTTAGCAATAAGAGTACTAAGTTTATCTGCAAAATAAATAACCTTTATTTCATCCGTTCGAGTGGTAGGTTGATCTAATGCCTTAATTAATAAATCACTCAACTTCCAATTACTCGCAAGCCCCTTACTTAATTCATTAAAGTTTACTCCCATTATATCAAGACTATATTGATTGAAATCTTGGCTAGAGCTAGCCTCATAATTGGCGAGCTGTTTTGCCACTTCACCACCTGCACTCCAAAAAGCGGTTTCACCGATACGGTACAACATGGCAGCTAGATAAACTTCCTCTTGCACTTCCTCACTATAATTTGGCACCATCATTTTAGCTAACATACCCGCATAAAATGAATTAGCCATAAGCTGAGTTAACTGTTCATAAACATTAATATCAAGATTCTTCGTTGCCAATAAGCTAGAAACTAATTTCGCCGTTAAACAAATATTTTTAACCGTTTGAATACCGAGTATTACCGTAGCACGAGAGACAGTGGTAACTTTATTAATACTGATGTGTTGAATATTATTAGCCACTTTAAGTAAACATGAAGATAGTCCTTGGTCATGCAAAATAGCTTCACTTAACTTTGGCAACGAGGATTTATCATCATTAGAAAACTTATCCAACAACTTAGCGGTGGAGGTAATAGCAGGTAGTTCGCTGTTTGCAATAAGGTCAATCCATTGCTCTTTTGTTTGTGGATGCTGATGATTCATTATAAATAATTCATTTCACTTATCAGAGTCGTAATTTTACTATGCGCCCAATAAGCTACTTTGTCTAAATTTTTAGCAAAAAAAACAGTGACTAAAAATCGATAAACCATCATTGCTAATTATCAACACACAGCATTAACAATTGACAGCGCTGTCATTTTTTAATAATGTACTATAATATTTATCATGTAAAAAATTTCATTGATTAAAATACAAGCGCGTGGGGCTCTTTTATTTAATTTCATTTTTCTAGGGAAAAAACATGCAAGTTATTATTTTTGATAATGCACAACAAGTTGCTGAAAATGCTGCTGAATGGGTTGCAGAGCTAGTCAATAAAAAATCAAACCCTGTATTGGGTTTAGCAACAGGCAGTACACCAATTAGCCTTTATCAAGAATTGGTTAATAAACATAAAGCAGGCGAGCTTAGTTTTAGTAAGACCACAAGTTTCAATTTAGATGAATACTTAGGTATTGATGAAAAGAATGAACAAAGTTACCGTCACTTCATGAATGAAAATCTGTTCAACCATGTTGATATTGATAAAAGTAAGACTTTCTTACCGACTTGTAACCAAGGTGAAAACCCTAGAGCACAAGGCTTAGATTATGAAGATAAAATTCAACAAGCGGGTGGTGTAGACTTACAGATCTTAGGCATTGGTGCTAACGGCCACATTGGCTTTAATGAACCAACGTCAAGCCTAGCTTCTCGTACTCGCATTAAAACCTTAACTCAGCAAACACTTGATGATAATAGTCGTTTATTTACCGCTGATGAGTTTCAACCGACCCTAGCTATGACAATGGGCATAGCTACCATTTTAGATGCTAGATATGTCCTACTAATGGCAACAGGTAAAAACAAAGCTAAAGCAGTAAAAGATATGGTTACTGGCGCATTATCAGCCGTATGCCCTGCTTCATCTCTACAGCTGCATGAAAACGCAATTGTATTACTTGATAAAGAAGCGGCAAGTGAGTTAGAAGATCAAGAATATTACCTTTGGGCTGACAAGCAAAACGTTAAGATAAACCAAGAGTTTGGTCTTTACCATAATTACTAAAATCGTTAGCTATAAGACGTAGCGAATAAATATGGTGATCGTAGATTCAGCTTGTTTTTTCAATGCTAAACAAAAGGGCTCAAGTTACTAAGTAACTTGAGCCCTTTTAAATGTTTTATGTAAAATAAGTTGATCGCAGCTTCACTTCGCTGAATTACTCTGCCGCCTGTAGCAACTCAGGTAAAAAGTTTTCACTTTCCTGTGCCAGTTGACATTGCTGCTCTAAAATATCTTGCAGTATTTCTTTCGTCGTTAGTGGGTTTGCTAGCACAACTCTGAAAACAATCACTTTTTCACCGCCATAACGACTTACTTCAATGCGAGTACGTGAGACAAAAGAGCGACCATCTTCACGTTGACGTTTTTGAATAAACTTGGTTAACTTACCTAATAACAAGTTAACCGATTTATTGGCCTCATTATCATTACGCGCCAATAATGCCTGAACGGACTTAGGTGCATAACGATAGGTTAACAGGCATAACTCGGGACGAGTAATTAATTCAAAATCATCATGTTGATTAATAAGCTCAGCAAAGTACTCTGCTTTTTCAATGGCTTGATTAATTAGCATTTCATAACCAGGTCGACTGATTATATGCAAACTTGCATACACTAACATCGCCATCCCCGGACGAGAGCCTTCTAATGTATGACTACCTAAATCCTTTGAACCTTTACGTAAAATGTATTCCGCATGATGCTCAATGGCGCTCACCGAAGCAGGATCTTTAAAAATAACTAACCCTGCCCCCATTGGCACATACATTTGTTTATGTGCGTCAATGGTCACTGAGTCAGCCTGCTCAATACCTCTAAGTAAAGGACGGTATTTGTTTGATAATAATGTTGCACCACCCCAAGCAGCATCAACATGAAAGTGACACTGCTGTTGCTGAGCTATTTCAGCCATTTTATCAAGGGGATCAATATTACCGGTTTCAGTTGTACCGGCAACACCAACAATAGCCAGTACTTTAATGTTCTGTTCTGCCAAGTGCTGGCATTTTTCTGCCAGCTTTTGGCAATCTATTTTGTTATTCTCATCGGTCGGAATAGCAATAACATTTTCTTGACCGATACCGAGAATATCAGCCGATTTTTTCAATGAATAATGACCACGCTCTGACACTAAAATAGCAAGGTCTTGATAGCCATAATGTCTCATGGCTCTATGCAAACCTTCCCTAGCTACACCACGAAAGTCACCGTCAGCTTTAAGCAATTTGTTACGCGCGACCCATAAGGCGGTAATATTAGCAACTGTGCCGCCTGAACAAAAAGCGCCAAGGGAATGCTGAGCGCTGTGCATCCAGCTTTGATAAAAATTGTCGTCTTGCTGATAAACCAAGTTATGCATCATGCCTAACACTTGACGTTCTAGCGGCGTGAAGGCTTTTGATGTTTCAACTTTAACCAAATTTTGATTTAAGCCTATCATTAGCTTAGATAACGGCAGAATAAAGGAAGGCAGAGCTGAGGTCATATGACCAATAAAACTAGGGCTAGAAGTGTGTACCGATTGCGCGACGAGTTTATCGAGCAAGTGATGCATATGATCAGATACAAATTCAGGCTGTTCGGGAATATGAGCATTAATAAAATCTTGCTCTATATCAGTTAAAGCATTTTTACTGGCAACAATATGGTTATTTAAAAAGCCAACCAAGTTTTGTGACATTTCTTGCTCAAGACGGCCTAATGTTGAATCAGGCGCTTCGGCAACGGTAAAAATTCGATGTAAAGACTCTTGCGTTGCATCAGCAATGCGCTTAGTTGCTCTCATAACTGTTCACTTGTTCACTATTTTCACTTGCTTGGCCAATTCCTATAATGCGCATCACAAGTTTTATAATTATTTGCTAGCTATAGCTAATACGAAAGAACGCACTTTAATAAAAAACATCACAAAAGTCTCGCATTATCGTTAACAATCCCATCAATGTTCATTATTTCTATAGGGCGCGTTAAGTTTTCATGGTTAATTCTTGTTCGAATTAAATGGTTTTTAATCACGACGCAAGGCATGTAGCATAGAAAGCCTATGTAAATTCCTTGCAACAAAGAGTAAGAGCCATTTAAACGACCCCGCAGGGCAGTGTTTATTAGCTATTCTTGCGGCTTTATCACTTATCAAATTAAAACAACTACACTACTATAAACCCAGCCTTGTAAAAAGAGGCTAATAAATAACGGCAAGAACAACTGTCAAAGCTAAACACGCCCTAATGTTAATTGCCAACAAACTTGTCCACTTGCTTGGTATTTCGCCTCAAAGGGTGTCATTGCTATAGATGCATCAACAACAGGTAAAGCATTAATTTCACCATGCAAAACAACCAACTTCGCTGCTTGTTGAAATTCCTCCAAGTATATCCGCCAATTACTGCGTAAAATAAGCTGCTCACCAATACTAGTCATTTGTGGGAAAACCGCACTACCGTGCCAACGACGTTGTAAATGCTTAGATTTAGGCCAAGGGTTGGGATATAAAATATAATGCTTAGACACTGGCCAGTTAGCCGCTTTAACCAAACGGTAAAAGTCATTTAAATCAGCTCGTACTAAATGATAGTTTTCAGCAGTAAAACCATCTCCTTTATCAAAGCCTTCCACATTGCGATTAATGCGATGATCAGACTTATCAACCCCAATCACTAACGCGTGTGGATTTTGCTGCGCTAACAATCGAGTACTCTGCCCTACACCACAACATGCATCTAAAATAATTTCACCATCAGGATTAGCCACTAAAAAGGCTTGTACTAAGGTATGCATTTGTGCAAAAGCTTGTTCTGTATGAACTTGATATGGTTTTTGAAAAGCATGTGTTAAGTGTCTTTTAACCACTTCATCCAGCTTTTCATGAGTACCTTCCTGATTACTAATAATCGCCTTCGAGTCGCCTAACCCTGACTGTGTATCGCTTGAATTCATTTTAATGCCCATATTAGCTTCTAAGTCCTATACCTTTGGAGATAAGTACCATGGCAATGGTAAATAAAGTCACAATAAAAAAGCTAATCACAGCAAAAGCAGTAACTAAACTAACATCAGATATGCCTAAAAATCCGTATCTAAAGGCATTAACCATATAAACAATAGGGTTCGCTTGAGAAACCCCCTGCCAAAATTCAGGTAACAAACTAATAGAATAGAACACACCACCAAGATAGGTTAACGGCGTTAAAATAAAAGTAGGAATAATTGAGATATCATCAAATGAGCCTGCAAAGATAGCATTAATTAAACCACCTAAGGCAAAGGTTGCTGAGGTTAACGTAACAGTAGCAATAATTACCCAAATATTATGCAGTTGAATATCAACAAATAACAATGAAACAAGAGTAACTATCAAGCCAACTAGAATGCCACGACACATGCCACCACCAACATAACCGGCAACAATAACCCAGTTAGGCACAGGTGCAACTAACATCTCTTCAACATTGCGCTGCCATTTAGCACTAAAAAATGATGAGGCAACATTAGAGTAAGAATTAGTAATAACACTCATCATAATAAGGCCTGGTACAATAAACGACATATAATCAAAGCCGCCCATTTCACCTATGCGTGAGCCAATTAACGAGCCAAAAATAACAAAATACAAACTAATAGTAATAGCTGGTGGTACAAGTGTTTGCACCCAAATGCGCATAAAACGCTGGATTTCTTTGGTTAAAATACTTTTTAAAGCAATAGAGTTATTCATATTATTTTGCTCCTTCAGCAACGGTTTGCTGCTTAGCTTGACTCGAGCTAGTTTTATTATTTATCAAGCTGACAAATAGCGCCTCTAAGCGATTGCTTTTATTACGCATACTTAACACTTCAATATTGTTGCTATTCAACTGTTCAAACACCTGATTTAAGTTCTGTGTCTTCTTTAGGTCAGCTTCTAGAGTATGATCATCAACAACGCGATAAACGATAGTTGTTGATTGCTCAGCAAACTCTTCTAGAGCGGCCAAGGAAGCCCCTACTTTGATATCAAAAACAAAGGTTTCAACATCTAATTGAGCAAGTAACAACTTCATACTGGTATCTTCAACAATTTCGCCACCATCAATAATGGCAATATTGCGGCAAAGCATTTCAGCCTCTTCTAAATAATGAGTCGTCAAGATAATGGTGATGCCTTGCTGATTTAGTTCACGTAAAAAATCCCACATTGAGCGGCGTAGCTCAATATCAACACCAGCAGTTGGCTCATCTAAAATGAGCATTTTTGGCTCATGCATTAACGCACGAGCAATCATTAAACGACGCTTCATACCGCCTGAAAGAGCACGAGCAGGTTCATCACGTTTATCCCACAACTCAAGCTGCTTTAAGTACTTTTCAGCACGCTCTATCGCAACTGATTTAGTCACGCCATAATAACCTGCTTGATTTACTAAAATATTAACTAAAGGTTCGAACTGACTAAAGTTAAACTCTTGCGGCACTAGGCCTATAAAGCTTTTCGCTTTTTCTAAATCAGTATCAATGTCATAGCCAAATACTTTGACTTGACCACCGGTTTTATTCACTAACGACGTTATCACACCAATAGAAGTAGATTTACCGGCGCCATTTGGGCCAAGCAAGGCAAAAAAATCACCTTCTGATACGGTTAAATCAATGCCTTTTAAAGCTTGAAAACCGCCTTTATAAGTTTTTGCTAATGCGCTAATTTCTAGTGCGTGAGTCATGCTAGCTGCCAGTAAAATTTAGATGGATTATAAATATGGAGCCTAACAATTAATTTTCAATGGTAGTAAGTTTAATTTTTGCTATTTATCTGACAAACATTTCATCATCAAAGATAGGCTATTCATCGCCTTTCCCTTGTACAGGCATTGTATAAAACTTATAGTGCCTGCTTGCTTTATTTTAGTGAGTTACCGCAAGTATTAAAGACTTGCCCTTAATAGCCCGAGGAATATTAATGCTAATCCAAAGATTCACCATTTCTAAACTTTCCGTTAAGTTAATACTTAGTGCTGCACTGACACTGCCATTAATGGCCTGTCAAATTACAAGTACAGAGAGCGAGCAATCACAGCAAACATCAGCAGCTGCACTTAGTCTGCAAAGTATCTATCAAGACAAGGCCTTTAAATCCGAGAAAATAGGCCAAATTCGCTGGCTTAAAGATGGCAGTGGTTATCTTTCGATAGAAACGCCAAAGGATAATAGAAAGGACGGGAGCAAAAAGAGCGAAAGTAAGGATAAAGAAATAGTCCAGTATGACTCTAGCACCCTTGCCCGCTCTATTTTAGTTACAGCAAAACAACTAACCCCTTCTGGCGCTAAAGAAGCACTGGACATAGACAACTATACTTTTTCAGATGATCGCAGCAAATTATTAATCTATACCAACAGCAAAAAAGTTTGGCGTTCTAACAGCCGTGGTGATTACTGGTTATTCAACTTTAGCGATAACAAGCTGACTCAACTTGGTGGAAAAGGCGTGGCAAGTAGCCAACTGATGTTTGCCAAGTTTTCACCCGACGCCAGCAAAGTAGCTTTTGTACTAAACAATAATATTTATGTGCAAAATCTTAGTGACATGAAAGTCAGCCAACTAACCGATAGCGCCGGAAATGGTATTATTAATGGCTTGTTTGATTGGGTTTATGAAGAAGAGTTTATGATCAAAGATGGCTTTCGTTGGAGCCCTGATGGCAAAAAAATCGCTTACTGGCAGCTAGACACCAGTGGCAGTAAAGATTTCATCATGATCAACAATACTGATGAGCTATACCCGACACTTACCAAGTTTCCTTACCCAAAAGTGGGTGAAGACAATGCCTTAGCCAAAGTCGGTATCGTTAATTTAGCCAATCAAAAAACAACCTGGACTAAATTACCAAACAACTCTCGTAACATGTACATTCCACGTATGAACTGGTCAGGTAATAGCAACGAAGTATTAGTTCAACATGTTAACCGTAAACAAGACACTAACCACTTATACCTTGCCAACGCCACCAGCGGTAAAGTTAAGCTAGTGATGACTGAGCAAGAAGAAAGCTTCCTCGACTTTTTTGACGATGCAAGATGGTTAGATAACGGCAAGAGCTTTATTTGGACTAGCGAGCGCAGCGGTTGGCGTCACCTTTACCGTATTTCACGTGACGGTAAAACTGTGACTAACTTAACCAAGGGTGATTTTGACATTACAGATATCAAGGCCGTTGATGAAAAATCTGACTGGTTATATTTTATTGCTTCACCTAAAGATGTTGCACAACGCTATTTATACCGAAGTAAGTTAGATGGCAGTTTATCTAACCAACGTGTAACACCTAAAGAGTATGTTGGCTTTAACCAATATCAAATGGCTGAAAACGGTAGTTGGGCAATTCATAGTCACTCAAGCTTTGCTAAACCTACCAGTAAATACTTAGTTAACATGACCTCATCAAAAAACAGTGTACATGAGAAAAAACACACTCTTATGAGCAATGACAAATTAAACGCTAAACTAGCAAAGTTAAATATCGCAAAAACTGAGTTCTTCCAAGTTGAAGCGCAAGATGGTGTAGTACTTGATGGTTACATTACGCGCCCAGCAAACTTTGACCCAAGCAAAAGCTACCCAATCATCTTTTATGTTTACGGTGAAGCGTGGGGGCAAACAGTACAAGACAAATGGCGCGGTGATAAGTTTTTATGGGATCAGATGTTAACTCAGCAAGGCTTTATTGTTGCTTCAGTTGATAACCGTGGTACACGTGCGCCAAAAGGTCAAGCATGGCGTAAGTCTATTTATGGCGGTGTTGGTATCTTATCATCTCGCGATCAAAGTGATGCGTTAAAAGCCATGGCTAAACGTTGGTCTTATATAGATACCGACCGCGTAGGTATTTGGGGACATTCAGGTGGCGGCTCTATGACACTTAACAT
>Ga0105355_10002856_pt1 | contig 15413 bp, 6 predicted proteins | sample GOMGulsemesocosm_2_FD_83508 | JGI IMG/M metagenome (GOLD analysis project Ga0105355, IMG submission 83508) | Methane-oxidizing microbial communities from mesocosms in the Gulf of Mexico - GOM9C Gulf of Mexico | ecosystem: Environmental > Aquatic > Marine > Cold seeps | place: Gulf of Mexico... | reverse complement strand
CCATCTACAGGGTCAGCATTCATATCACCCATAATGATGAAATGCGCATCTTCATCAAGTCCTCCTGTTTGACCTGCATCATCATAAATATATTCTGCTTTATCTAAAGATACATAATCAGCCCATAATCGGATTTCATCATGGTTTCTTTTACCATTCCTATCTTCAGGGCCATCAAAAACAGGAGGTGTTGGGTGACTGACTAAAGCATGAACAATATTGCCGCGGATGCTTAAAGGAATGTCCCAATGACTTTTAGATGACAAGCGGAATTTAGCTAACGCCCCTTCTGAGTACCAATCATTTATTTCAGCAGTACTTGAATCGTCGGGTAATAACGCACCAGGCATATCTTTCCATAAAAAATTCTGGAAAGTACGTACTTGATGTTTTTGAATCGGGTATTTTGACAAGACCACCATGCCATATTGACCTGGATAAAAACCAAAGCCATAAGCATCATTCGGCCCACCGATTGAACCATTACCATCCAGATCTATACCTGATTGAATGCCTGTATTGGATTCGGCAAAATATACATGATTATATATTTTAGGATTAGCTCCATTTTGAGAAACCTCAAGATAGTTCTGTTGAAATAAATCAATAGCCACCCCCATTTCGTCATAATCAAATTCATTTAACAAAATCACATCCGCATCAGCACGTTGAATAATCTCCGCAACTGTTTTAGCCTGTTCATTGTCTGCTGTTGATAAATCAGTAATCAATTGACCTTCTGCAGAACGATTTAATGACACATTAAAAGTTGCAAACCTAACAGGATGCCTTACATCTTTAAGGTTAAAACTAGCCAATAAAGGGTCATGATCACTCGCTTGACGAGCAAACTCAGTATTAACATGAACGGCATCAAATACAGCTCTTCCTGCTAATTCTGGCGAAACAAGAATATGATCAAGTGCTTGTGAATTACCTTGAAAAATATAGGAATAGCGCTCAAGCAAAGGCAGTGATTCCATCAAATTAGTTAATAACGCTAACTCATGGCCTTTTAAAGCCCATAAAGGGGAATTAAACTGAAATTCATTCAAATCACCCAATACGATAACCTTAGCTTTTGCATCTTCTGCCATTAAGCCAGCAACATATTCACTAACGATTGTTGCTTGTGCTGTTCTGATATCTTCCCTTGCATTTATGAACGGTTGCACCTGCCCAAAAATGAGAGTGCTACCACCTTTAGATGAAAAGTGATTATTAATGACAGTTACTTTTTCATCATTAAACATAAAATCAGCAACTAATGATTTACGTGAATTGATAAATGCATCACCCGTTAAAGATAATAAGGAGTTTTCGACTAATTGAACTCTGTCAGAGTTATATAAAAAACCAACTCGAATATTAGCGCCTGGTTGGCCGCCATCCTGATTATTATCTGGCGCAATATCTGCAAATTGATACTCAACACCTCCTATTTCAACAATTGCATTGATCAGGGTTTGATAAGTCAACGAAGCGTCGGTAATACCATCATTAATGCTACCGCTGTTATCTTGAATTTCCTGTAAGGCGATAATATCGGGTGAATTAAGCGCATTAACTATATTTTCAGCCAATCGATTAAATTGTCCGTTAGCAATATCTGCGCTACCATCTTCCTCATTAGGGTCAAGGTTTAAAACATTGTAACTAGCAACCGTCAACTGACCTTTTTTAGCAACAATTGAACTAACTTCAGCTTCAAGTTCACTTGCAATTACTGTAAATGCTTGTGTGGCTTTAAGCTCGTAGTTTCCAAAGCTGTAATTGATAACACCAACGACATTGCCCAGACTATCACCCACATTCACCTGCTCAGAAAATTCTGGAATAAAGTCATTATCAATCTGGATTTGAATACGTTCTGGATTGTAGTCATCAGGCTGAATAGTAATGCCACCCCGTAGATTAATTCCACTCGCAAACTGAGCATTTTCTGGTGCCACAAAGATTTCATTAAATCGATTAACTGGACTAACTGCTTGTGCATTTAACACAACTACTTGCATGCCTTCTAATGATTCATAAAAATCAATACCATCAGTTGTCGGTTGATAATTTAAAAGGTTGTCATCGTCCACATTTTTAGTGGGAGGCATTAAACCGTCTTCACCAATAATTAAGGGGACAACAACATAACCAGTCCCCGTTACAGTAATCTCTGCATTAACTAATTCAGTGGTAGATAAATTCTGGCTGCTAGTTCCACCAGGAATATATTCATCAACAAAAGCTTCAATTTCCACTCTATCTGAAACAACAACACTTGGGTATGCTCCAGTAAAAACAAAAACTCCATCAGATGTTGCAGAGTTTCCATCACTATCTTCAACTAAAGTCTGCAAATAAAAGCCATTAGATTCAATAGCTGTAACCGTACCTCTGGTTTTAACTTTCTGTCCATCATAAGGTGAAATATGCCCTTCCCCTTGAATGACAGAAATACTAATAAGGTCTAATTCTGGTGGTGGAGGGGGAGTCTCTCCATCATTTGCAGCACCAGGGGTATCTTTACCTCCAACGGGATCAAACGATCCAATAAGCCAGTCACCCGTAATATCAGTTTGTCGATAAACATGAGCAGGAACAAAACTGCCATCTGGGCCAATCTTATTTGCAGAGTAAACTTTTTCACCAGCAGTATGTGATTCAATCAGTGCGACTGAATCAACAATTTCTGTCCATGGTGCAGAGTCTAAGACTCCATCATCATTAGTATCCAGATCAACCCCTTTTGAGGCTGTAAAATTTCTAACCAGTAAATGAGTGACATTATCACTATTTTCAAAATCAACAGTGCTGGTTAAATCACTACTGCCGAAGGTAAATGAAGCCTCGCTAACCACAAAAAAACCTTTACTGTTCAGTCTTAAACTATCAAGGTTAATAACCGCCTCAACCGTACCACTCGCAGTAGCTCCGTCACCAATTACAATATAACTTAATCCATCCAGGGACTCATTAGCTATACCAGCCAGCTCTACATATTCATCAGTATCAGTGCCCGGCTGATCTATTCGTACTTCATTGATATTAACCGCAAATACCTGTTGAGCAACCGCTGATAAAGCCATTGCCAATAATGAGCGTTTAAAGAATTTCATTATTCATCCTCTCAAGAATTGAAAGGTAAATTGTCTAGTAGTCAGATGACAATGTGATGAAGGTTTTATTACCGAATTATTAACACGGATCAATATTCAAGGCATCTCAATAGAATATAGAGTGGCTTGCCACTCAAGTGCTGCTTTGTTTTGTGGTCCTGCCATTTTATACTTATCTGTCATTAATCAGCCTCTGATTAAGATGGTTATAATTTAGCGCAGAATAAACTGTCGCTATATTTCACCTTAATGGAGCTTAAAATTTACCTGGGTTTCGGTCAATTCTTAGAGGCTAACAGTTATAACTTTTCTATCAGATAAGTTTCACATTTTTTCCTTAAAGCCTTATTGCTAGTCAATATTAAAGAGAGTAGCATGAAATAACAGGTAATTATTTAAGGGAAATAAAATGACATACCAATATATTCGTTTCTTTTCTGAGCTTGGTATCAAGGATGTTGATAGTGTTGGTGGTAAAAATGCTTCTCTTGGTGAAATGTACCGAGAACTTATTCCCCACGGTGTCAAAATTCCTAATGGTTTTGCCACTACTGCAACTGCCTATCGCTATTTTATAAATCATAATCAGCTTGAACTTCCAATTTCTGAAGCTTTATCATCACTGAATATAAAAGATACAGAAGATCTAGCTGCAACAGGTGCAAAAATCCGACAATGGATATTGAACGCTGAAATACCTAAAGATTTTGAAGCGGAAATACTACAAGCATACAAACAACTAGAATCTGAATACCAAACTGGCGTTGATGTTGCAGTACGAAGTTCAGCGACTGCTGAAGATTTACCTGATGCCTCATTTGCAGGCCAACAAGAAACACACCTGAATATTAGCGGCACCACTCAACTTATCCATAGTTGCCGTCAGATCTTTGCATCTTTATTTACTAATCGCGCCATCTCTTATCGTATAGACACGGGATTTGAGCACATGTCTGTTGCATTATCACTCGGCGTACAAAAGATGGTTCGCTCCGATAAAGCATCCTCAGGTGTAATATTTACTATTGATACTGAAACAGGTTTTCGTGATGTGATTTTAATTACCGGATCCTGGGGGCTAGGTGAAAATATTGTACAAGGTACCGTTAATCCAGATGAATTCTATATATTCAAACCAACATTAAGGTCAAATCATAACCCTATTATTAAACATCAGTTAGGCAGCAAAAAGATCAAAATGATTTATGCTGATGAGCATACAGTGGCAGGCTCAACCCGCAATGTAGAAGTGAGCCGAGAACAACAAGAACAGTTTTGCATCAATGATGATGAAATTATTGCCTTAGCTAAAATGGCCGACACTATTGAACAACATTACACCCAAAAAATTGGCCGCCCAATGCCCATGGATATTGAATGGGCTAAAGATGGTAATAGTGGTGAATTATTTATTCTACAGGCACGACCAGAAACAGTTGAATCTACAAAGTCCTTATATGCTCTAGAAAATTATATTTTAGAACAACGCAGTAAGGTTCTGATTAAAGGTAAAAGTATTGGTAGCAAGCTGGCCACAGGAAAAGTAAGGATTATTTTAGAACCCAGTCAAATGCATGAATTGCGTGCAGGTGAAATTCTGGTAACTGATATTACAGACCCTGACTGGGAACCAGTTATGAAGATTGCCTCGGCAATCGTAACTAACCGAGGCGGCCGAACTTGTCACGCGGCTATTATTGCTCGTGAACTTGGGATTGCAGCCATCGTAGGCACTAATACTGCCACTGAAAAATTGCAGACAAATACTGAGGTTACAGTTTCATGTTGCGAAGGTGATACAGGGTTTGTTTACCAAGGTATTTTACCTTTCCGTACTGAAGTTATAGATATTAATAAAATCCCACAGCCTAAACAAACCAAAATCATGTTGAATTTGGCTAATCCTGAAATTGCTTTTGAAACAAGTAAATTACCAAATTCAGGCGTTGGGCTAGCCAGAATGGAATTCATTATAAACAACAGTATTGGTATTCATCCAAATGCACTGATAAATTTTGAACAATTACCCGATCATGAACAACAGCAGATACGATCAATAATATTTGGCTACAAAGACCCTAAAGATTTTTATATTCAACGTTTGGCCGAAGGCATTGCCACCATTGCTGCTGCCTTTTACCCCAAACAAGTTATAGTTCGTTTAAGCGACTTTAAATCAAATGAATATGCATCACTAATCGGCGGTAATTATTATGAACCTACCGAAGAAAACCCTATGATTGGCTTTCGTGGTGCCGTACGTTACCCCAGTGATAATTTTTCCAAAGCATTTGCCCTTGAATGTGCAGCATTAGTTCTTGCCCGTAAAACCATGGGACTTAATAATATTTCCTTGATGATTCCTTTTGTCCGCACAGTCACAGAAGGCCAAAGGGTTATTGAGTTAATGGCTGAATATGGACTTGTTCGTGGTGAATCTGGCTTAAAAATTTATTTAATGTGTGAAATTCCAGCTAATGTACTTTTAGCAGATAAATTCTTAAGCCTTTGTGATGGATTTTCTATTGGATCAAATGATTTAACTCAACTGACACTGGGTGCTGATCGTGATTCTAGTATTCTTGGGAATTATGATGAAAGAAATGAAGCTGTTTTAAAATTAATTGAAATGGCAATACAAGCTTGTCATAAAGCTAATAAATATATTGGTATCTGTGGGCAGGCTGCTTCAGATTTCCCTGAGATAACGCAGTTCTTGGTGGAAAAACAGATTAATAGCATTTCTCTTAACCCCGACAGTGTCGTTAAAATGTCTCAAATTATTTGTGAAATGGAAAAAAATAACAGTAAATAAGAAAATACTCATGTTGTCTTTAGCAACTGTCAAAATTCAGCTATTATAGGCTCTTACCTATAAAGGATTTTCAAATGAATTTAGCTTGGTTTAGCCAGCGTAAAGCCTTCCCTATTATTCTTATCGCTTGTATTTTATTAGCCGTTATCATTGTTAAAACACGGCCTTCTATGCAACATCAGCCAAAACAAGACTTTATTAGTTCAGCTAATGTCATCAGCGTAAAACAATATACTGTCAGGCCTGCAATTAAAGGATTTGGTGTTGTTAAGCCTGATATTTTGCTTGAGGCTAAATCTGAAGTATCAGGAAAAATCATCTTCCTTCATCCACAATTAAAGGATGGTGCTGTTTTTGCTAAAGACACCGTTGTAATTCGTATTGAGGCAGATGATTATCAATCGTCTTTAAGGCAGGCTGAAGCTGATTCAAACTATAACCGCGCTAAACTTAAAGAAATAAAAGAAAACATTAAAAATACGCGTGTTGAATTAAAATTAGTCAAAGCTAAATTAACCTTAGCAAAGAAAGAATTTAACCGACTAAAAGAATTACTAAAAACCCATTTGGTTTCACAATCAAATGCTGATGCAAAACAGTCTGATGTTCTAAAACTGCAGCAAGAGGTTCAGGCTCTAAATAATAAGTTAAGAACTTTGCCTCAACAACAACACAGTATTGAAGCCAACCTTGCTAGTACTAAAGCAATTACCTCTAGCCAAAAACGTAACCTAGAGAGAACAACAATCACCCTCCCCTTTAATGCTAGGGTTTCTTCTCTTAATGTTGAGAACAACCAATACGTTACTCAGGGAAGTTTATTATTTACAGCCCAAACAACGGATAAAGTACTTATAAATGCACAGTTTCCATTACTACAATTCCGTCAACTTGCTAATGATTTTAAAATCAATCAAAACTTAATTCGTCAAGCTTTTCAAAGTGGCTTTTCAAGTGAGTTATTTACTAATTTAGGATTAACAGCCAACGTTAAATTAAGTGAAAACCTTAATGCTAACTGGCAAGCAAAAGTAGAGAGAATTAGTAGTTCTATAGACCCTAAAACTAGAACTCTGGGTTTATTTGTAAGCGTAGACAAACCCAACACCCAAATAGTCCCAGGCATTAAACCACCTCTTCTTGAAGGTATGTACACCGAAGTGACTATCAAAGGTAATGCTAAGAAGTTCTTTGTTATCCCTCGTGATGCAATGCATGAGGGAGAATTGTATATTGCCAACAAAGATAATAAATTAGAACGGCGAGTTCTTAAACCTAGTCTTGTACAAGGCAATATGGCTTTATTTGAGCACGGGCTAAATAAAGGTGAAAAGATAATAGTATCTGACCTGTTTCCTGCTATACCCGGTATGTCACTTAAATTGACAGATGATAAACGTAGCGAACAATCGATTATTGACTGGGTAAAACAAGAGGCTAAACCATGATTCGGTTTTTTACGGTACACCCTACCGCAGCCAACTTATTAATGCTATTTCTTATATTTATAGGCATTACGACTCTACCTTCTATTAAACGCGAAACACTGCCCGAGATTAAGAAATATGAAGTCGAAGTAAAAATTGTCTACCCCGGTGCAACACCCAATGATATTGAAGAAAAAGTGTGTTTGCCCTTAGAAGATGCGATTGAATCTATTAGCTTTGTAGAAGAAGTAAGCTGTCAAGCTCACCATTCCTACGCCACTACCATTATCAAGATGTTTGAGGCTGGAGATTTCTCTGTCTTTATGGATGATATCAACAGTGCCGTTGATGAAATTGATAGCTTTCCTGATGATTTAGAAGAACCTGTCATCAGTGAAGTTGGGCGTACACAAGATGTGGTAACTATCGCACTAACGGCTGATATTAAAAGGCAGGAACTAAAAGACATGGCTGAAAATATTAAAGCCAAAATGTTATTAGACCCAGGTATACCTTTAGTAGATATTGAAGGCTTTGCAAAACGTCAATTTCAGATTCAAATTTCTCAAGCTAATCTACGCCAATATGGTGTCAGTGTACAAGATATAGCTACGATTATTGGGCAACAAAACTTAGATTTACCAGCAGGTGAAATTAATACGCCTTCTAGAGATTATCAAATTCGATTTAATGATGAAGCTCGCTCTATAGATGAACTTGCTCAACTTGTTGTACTGACTAGTCAACAAGGTACAGAAATTTATTTATCAGATATAGCAACTATTGTTGATGATTTTGACGAGACTTCTGACAATATTGTTTTTAATGGAAAGCCCGCTGCTTTTTTAAAAATAAAGAAAAATTCACGTGATGATAGCTTAAGGATTTTAGAAGCCGTTAAACTTTTTATAGAAAAAGAACGCCAACTATTACCTTCCGAAGTAGGCTTTGATTTAACTCAAGATTTCACCAGTAATATAAAAAGCCGAATCCAATTATTAATCAGTAATGCTTGGCAAGGTTTAATCTTAGTCTTTGGTGTGATGTGGCTATTTTTTGGCAGACGCTATGCTTTTTGGGTAGTTATGGGCTTACCGGTTTCCTTCCTAGCAAGTGCATATTTATTGGGGCAATTAGGTGTCAGCATAAATATGTTATCAATGGTTGCACTGTTATTGTCTTTAGGTATTTTAATGGATGATGCCATCGTTATCAGTGAAAGTATTGGTCATCAAATCAGTCTAGGTAAATCACCTGTGAATGCTGCTATTGATGGTACTCAAACTGTGGCTCGCGGTGTTATTTCATCTTTTATCACTACACTGTGTATTTTTATTGGATTGCTTTTTCTCAGTGGCGATATTGGTCAGAATTTACGTAATATTCCTTTAGTGTTAATTTCTGTAATCAGTATTTCATTGGTAGAAGCTTTTTTTATATTGCCTCATCATTTAAAACATTCCTTAGAAAAATCAGGCAATGAATCGCTTTCTACCGTTAGAAAACAATTTACTCTATATTTTAATAAATTACATGAACGTATTCATGTCTGGGTCAGTACTCTTATCCGTTACCGTTACGCCTTTATCGGCTCAGTTATAGGGTTTTTATTTTTATCCGTAAGTTTATTAGCCTCAGGTATTGTAAAGTTTTCAGCATTTCCTGATATTGAAGGTGATATTCTTCAAGCAAGAATTCTAATGCCTGTGGGCACCTCTCTTTCAGCGACAGAACAGACAGTCCAACAATTAAACCAAAGTTTAACTCAATTAAATTTAGACTATAAAGAAAAGTATGGAGAAGAACTTGTTAAAGCTGTAACACTAAGTTATGGCATGAATGCAGATGCATTTGAAACTGGGGCACATGTCGCAACAGTTAGTGCAGATTTACTCACATCTGAACTACGTGAACAATCCATCAATGATATTGCTGAACAATGGCGGACTATAACAGGTGATATTCCTGCTGCATTAACGGTTTCTATAAAAGAACCTATTATTGGCCCCGCTGGTCGTGCCATTTATATACGCTTACAAGGGGAAGATTTAAAACAACTCTCTCATGCATCACATCAAATGCAAAGCTGGTTAAAAGGCTATCCAGGGGTTAGTAATTTAATGGATGATTTAAGGCCAGGCAAACCAGAATTCACCTTACATTTAAAACAAGGCGCCTATGCATTAGGTATTAGTGCACACACAATCGCTTTGCAATTACGTGCAGCTTATCAAGGTATTGAAGTACTAGAAACCAGTGTTGGCTTAGAAACATTTGAAGTAGTTGTTATTTTAGATGAGCAATCTAGAGATGAACTAGCAGACTTTGACTACTTCCCTATTATTCATCCACAAACAGGACAGATGATTCCTTTATCTAATGTGGCAGAAATTATTTCTAGTAGAGATTATTCTCATATTCAGCGTATTAATGGACAACGTACCGTCACGCTTTATGGTGATATAGATGCAGAAATTAATAATACACAAGCAATACTACAAGACCTGCAAAACAACTATTTAACTGATTTTAAAATACGCTACCCTGAAATCACTGTAAATTTTGAAGGTGAAATTAAAGAAGGAAACCTAACCCGTAATTCAATGCGTAAAAGTATGCTTTTTGGATTAGCAGGGGTATTTATTTTACTCAGCCTACAGTTTCGCTCATATTATGAGCCACTTATTGTTATGGTCAATATTCCATTAGCTTTAATTGGTGTAATTTGGGGGCACTTTCTAATGGGGCACGATATTACTATGCCCTCTTTACTAGGGTTTGTGTCTTTAGCTGGTATTGTTGTTAACGACTCAATACTATTAGTTGAATTTGTTAAAAAGCATAATCGAGAAGGTATGACACCCCATGCAGCAGCGGCTAGAGCCAGTTATGAGCGTTTTAGAGCGGTATTTTTAACATCACTAACAACTATTGCCGGTCTAACACCGCTATTATTTGAGCAAAGCCCACAAGCACAAATATTAATACCTTTAGCGATAAGTATTATCTTTGGTATTGCTACCTCAACTTTATTAGTACTGTTTGTTATTCCTTGTCTTTATAGTATTCTAGAAGACTTTAAGTTGATAAAAACACATTCTGTATAAAAGCAGTAGTGTAATTTTAGTCATTGCTACATAACATAACCTTATTTATTTTTTTACATGCCCTATATCTGTCCTATTTGCCAATCACCTTTGATGCAACATATCCCTTCAAAAGGATATTATTGTAAAAAGAAACATCATTTTGATATGGCCAAAGAAGGTTATTTAAACCTACTTCCTGTGCAGCATAAAAAATCTAAAGAACCTGGTGATAGCCGTGCAATGATGCGTTCTCGACGCAATTTCCTAGAAGCTGAATATTACCTACCGATGGCAAAAGCCATTGCAGCACTGATCGATAAAAACAAAACTGAAAGCTCTCCTATGCATATTTTAGATATGGGCTGTGGTGAAGGATATTACAGTCGACAACTTGAAGCGTTTTGTGAAAACAGTGAAGACCTTGATTTACATGGTATAGATATCGCCAAAAATGCTATTTTTGCGGCTGCAAAAAAACAAGATAATGCACGGTTTATTGTTGCCAGTAATAAACGATTACCTTATACCGATAACTTTTTTGATCTACTTTTAAGGGTATATGCCCCCTCAAATGATGATGAAGTAAAACGCATATTAAAACCCGAAGGTTTATTGCTAACAGTTACGCCAGGGCCAAGACACTTATGGCAATTAAAAGAATTTATTTATAAAAAGGTAAATGAACACGATATCACTGTAGAGCTACCCGAAGGCTTTAAAGAAATTGAAAGCCAAAGAATTAGCTATAGCATTAAACCAGACCAAGACAATAGAATGGCTTTATTGCAAATGACACCCTTTGCATGGCGTGCAAAAGCAGAAATGCTGAATACTATTCAAAAGGCTACAGGACTAGAAATTGAAACTGATTTTATTTTGACACTGGCTAAATACCAGTAAAGCACCAAAATAGCTACTCATTCTCAGCTATTCTTTTACCGCCAGTTATTTTCGTCACTGCTCAGTGACGAAAATAACTTACAAATGCTCAAAATCAAAGATTCTTAAATACACCCTTAATTGTATTCTGTAATAAAGAGCTCGTCACACCAACTAATGACCGTTGCTTTTGTAATTCAGAATCCTTTTCTTTAGCATCATTTAAAATATCTCGATAAGATCGGTTCATATTTTCAGCAAACTCGGTTGCTTTCTTGTCTTTCTTCTCTTCGATGTCCGATAGTGTTTTCGTAGGTTCTGGATCGTATCGCTTTTCTATTTCATCAGCTAAATCTCTAAGGCTTTTACCTATTGTTAGTAACTGTTCTGATGAGTGATGATTTGTTGAATCAAGCCCAAAACTTTTGGCAATTTCTTCACCTAGATTAAAGCCATAAACAACATCGTCCTCGTCTTGTTGCTGGAAATCATATTCAATATAAATATCTAATGGATCACTCGCTTTTTCATCAAATTTAATATTAGCACTTTCCATTGTATAATTTAGGCCATTAACAAACTGCATTCTGACCCGTTCTATTTCCTCAAAAATAAAGTCTTCACTTAATTTTTTTACAATGTATTTCATATTTACACCTAATATTCTCTAAATCAATTTATATAGCTAAAGTTATCTTTCAACACTATATTAATGTATATGGTTATGAACAAACCACAGCTTGAGTTGAAAATAGGTTCAAACTTACCAAAACAATTTTCAGCGTGGAAGTGAGGCTTTAGCCTCACTTCCAAAAGATAAGCTGTGGTTTATATATAGCCATGTTAATGTATAAGTTGAATGATAACAGATATATCCTGTGCTTCAGTTTTTGATGATTTGTGTAGGGAAACATGCTTATACCGTTTACCTCTTCTCCATTCTGGTTCATGTGCAAAGTGTTTAGCACATGAGCTAGAATGTCGATGATTATTACAATCAAATAAAACAACGCCATCCTCATAACTTATCAGAACATTACGCTTATAGTGCCGATACTTACCTGTTGCATTAAAGGTAATAGTTTTCTGTTTACCATCAGCTAGTTTAAAAGAGATTGGCTGATAAAGTCGATGTTTTCCATTAAAATCAATTTTACCCCCCTTAACAGTCACTCTTACTAAATCACCATAATGGCCATAGCCTTGGTAAATGGATTTAATCTTGTGTTGTTTTTCAGCATTAATTAAATCTAACTGTAATTGTTGCTGTTTTTCTTGCTCATAACGCTGTTGTTGTGTAATCAGTCGTCTTTCTGCATTAATTGTTTTAACAGCGTTATAACCTTTAATAGTTTCTAATCGCTCATTTTTATCTAACAATAACCATTGTTCTTCAGGCACACCATAAACCCTATTAGTGCATGAAGATAAAAGTGTTAATGTAGCCATTAGGTAAACAAATTTAAAAAAACCTTTTGATAATTTATTTATCATAGCTCTACTCTGCCAGCCCATAACCGCCACCCGCTGGAGTTTTAATTTGTAGACAATCACCCTTTTGCATAGTCACTTGAGAACAAGCCTCTAAAATTATAATTTCACCATTAAAACGAATGATTTTATTTTCACCTACTGCCCCAACACAACCACCCTGTAAACCAAAAGGTGGATTAATACGATGACTAGAAAGTATGCTGACTGTCATAGGGTTAAGAAATTTTATTTTTCTAACTACCCCATTTCCACCCTTAAACTTCCCCAGCCCACCACTATTTTTACGAATAGAAAACTGCTCTAATATCACTGGAAAACGCCACTCTAAAACTTCTGGATCAGTAATACGTGAATTAGTCATATGCGTTTGTACTGCATCACAACCATTAAAACCATCCCCTGCCCCTGCTCCACCACAAATGGTTTCATAATATTGGTAATCGTCATTACCAAAGGTCAGGTTATTCATAGTCCCTTGCGAACCAGCCAATACCGCCAAGGCACCATATAATGCATCGACAATATGCTGAGAAGTTTCAACATTGCCTGCAACCACAGCTGCGGGGTATTTTGGATTTAACATAGACCCTTCTGGAATTATCAACTCTAAAGGTTGTAAACAGCCTGCATTTAATGGAATATCATCATTAACTAGTGTTCTAAAAACATACAATACGGCAGCTTTACAAACAGCTGCCGGGGCATTGAAGTTATTATTTAATTGCGGACTAGTCCCAGTAAAATCAATTTTTGCACTTTGCTGCTCAGCATTTATAATTATTTTAACGACAATTTTTGCACCGTTATCCATCACTTGTTCAAAACTCCCACTTGTTAAAGTAGGCAATAAGCGACGAACGGTTTCCGCAGCATTATCTTGCACATGTTGCATATAACTCTGAACCGTCGTTAAAGAATAATGTGCCACCATTTTCTTAAGTTCTAATACGCCTTTATTATTAGCCGCAATTTGAGCTTGTAAATCTGCAATATTTTGTTCGCAATTACGCGCAGGATATTCTGAAGATTGTAACCAGTCACGCACTATCTGTTCCTGAAACTGATCATTTTGTACAATTTTTAAACCAGCACTTAATAAGCCCTCTTCACTTATATGCTGGCTATATGCTGGCATAGATGCCGCAGTAATCCCACCAACATCAGCATGATGCCCACGAGAAGCAACAAAAAACAACAGTTGCTCATCATCCGAAAAAACGGGGCTCACTACTGTAATATCAGGTAAATGTGTACCGCCCTGATAAGGTGAATTTAATAAAAAGACTTCACCTTGCTGAATAGTTTCAACCTTTAATAAGGCTTGTACCGCCTCACCCATTGAACCTAAATGCACCGGAATATGTGGTGCATTGGCGATTAATTCACCTTGTTGATTAAATAAAGCACAGGAAAAATCTAGACGTTCTTTGATATTGACCGAATAAGCCGTTTTTTGCAGTACAAACCCCATTTGTTCAGCAATAGACATAAACAGCTTATTAAATATTTCTAACATCACAGGGTCAACTTGCGTACCAATAGCATTTTGTTGTTGCAAGGCTTGTGTCCGAGTCAGGATTAAATCCTGTTCAGGGCTAACTTTAGCTTGCCATTCTGGCTCTATAATAATAGTTGAAGTCGGCTCAATAATAATGGCTGGCCCCTTAATAACTTGCGCCGTTGCCAATTCTGCACGCTGATAAATTGGCGTATTATGGAAAGCATTATTGCTAAACATTGGCAAAGTTTGTAACGCTTGGCCTTCTTGCTTTACCGTTTCAGCATCCAACTCTTCAACGGTTTGGTTTTTAGCTATCACCTCTACCAATAAAGACTCAATAATTAAAGCTTTGTCTCGATACCTAAATCCAAATTGTTGCTGATATAAGGTTTCAAATTCTGTCAGCATTTGTTCTTTACTGTTAAATAATACAGCTAATGCCGTATCTGTCCCTAAGTAACGTAAATTGACCTGACAAATAAAACTAATCGGCTGATCATCTTGTGCTTGCTGACGTATTTCAATTTCACCTTGGTTCTTTAACTTGGCAAAATTCAATTCTAACGCATCAGCTGTCACCTCATTCCAAGCTAACTCCAAAGCTTTATCTTTTAATAAACGAAAATCAGCCAAGCCCATACCATAAGCAGATAAAACACCGGCAAAGGGATGGATCATTATAGTTTTCATCCCCAGTCTGTCAGCTACTTTACAGGCATGTTGCCCCCCTGCCGCGCCATAACAACATAAAGTATATTCAGATACGTTATAGCCTTTCTGCACGGATATTTTTTTAATTGCCGTTGCCATATTTTCTACAGCAATCGTTAAAAAACCTTCGGCGACTTGTTCTACACTGGGGGCACTTGAGGTCTTATGTTTTATTTCATCAGCTACTTCATTAAATAGCTGTTTTACACGTTGGTGATCTAAAGATAAATCACCATTTTCGCCAAATACTTTAGGAAATAAGGGGAGTTTACCCAGCATTACATTAGCATCGGTAACAGTCAGCCCACCACCTCGTCTATAAGCTGCTGGCCCGGGATTAGCCCCTGCTGATTCTGGCCCTACTCGATAACGCATACCATCAAAGCT
>Ga0105355_10002844_pt1 | contig 15468 bp, 16 predicted proteins | sample GOMGulsemesocosm_2_FD_83508 | JGI IMG/M metagenome (GOLD analysis project Ga0105355, IMG submission 83508) | Methane-oxidizing microbial communities from mesocosms in the Gulf of Mexico - GOM9C Gulf of Mexico | ecosystem: Environmental > Aquatic > Marine > Cold seeps | place: Gulf of Mexico... | reverse complement strand
TGAAGACCTTCATAAAGTAGGAACTGTTGCCCATATTATTAAAAAACTAAAAATGCCTGATGGTTCTACAACCATTATTATACAAGGTAAAAGACGTTTTGAAATTGAATCATTTATTCAAGAGAAGCCTTATTTTAGAGCTCTAGTTAAAGGCTTAACTGAAACTAAACTGGACATGACTGTGGTTAAAAACATGGCCTTGTTGGATTCAATGAAAGAAATGGCACTGAAGATTATTAAAGAGTCTCCAACGATTCCTTCAGAAGCTAGTTTTGCTATTAAAAACATAGAAAGTCCTACTTTTTTAGTCAACTTTATTGCTTCTAATTTAAGTGGTGATGTGGAAAAGAAACAAACTCTTTTACAAACCAACGATATCCAACAAAGGATAGAACAAATTTTAGCTCACTTATCTTACGAAATTAAGATGCTGAGTATGAAAAATGAAATTCAGTCTAAAGTAAAAGTAGACTTAGATCAGCAACAAAGAGAATATTTTTTAAATCAACAAATTAAAACCATTCAAGAAGAGCTAGGTGATAATCCTGGAGCAAATGAAGTACTTGAGTTTGAAAAAAGAGCGGCAAAGAAAAAATGGTCTAAAAAAATTGCTGTAGCTTATACAAAAGAACTTAAAAAGTTTAAACGTATGAATCCTCAAAGCGCTGAGTATTCTGTTCAATTAAATTACATTGATTTAATATTAGATTTACCTAGGAAAAAATTAACAAAAGATAAATTTGACTTAAAGAAAGCACAAGAAATTTTAGACCGTGATCACTTTGGTTTAGATAAAGTGAAAGAAAGAATTATCGAGTATTTGGCTGTATTGAAATTAAAAGGAAATATGAAGTCTCCTATCTTATGCTTATATGGACCTCCAGGTGTTGGAAAAACATCCTTGGGAAAGTCTATAGCTGAAGCTTTAGGAAGAAAGTACGTTAGAATGTCATTAGGTGGTGTGAGAGATGAAGCTGAAATTAGAGGACACAGAAGGACTTATATTGGTGCTATGCCCGGTAGAGTACTCCAAAACTTAAAAAAATCAGGTTCTTCAAACCCAGTATTTGTTTTAGATGAAATTGATAAAATTGCCAGAGACAATCAAGGTGACCCTTCATCTGCCTTATTAGAAGTATTAGACCCAGAGCAAAACAAAGCCTTTAATGATAACTTTGTTGAGTTAGATTATGATTTATCTAAAGTCTTGTTTGTGGCTACAGCAAATGATTTAGGTTCAATCCAAGGTCCGTTAAGAGATAGAATGGAAATTATTGAAGTAAATGGGTATACCGTTGAAGAGAAAATTGAAATTGCCAAAAGACACTTAATCCCAAAGCAATTAAGGGAAAACGGAATCACAACAAAAGACATTTCTTTTAATGATGATGTATTAGAGAAAGTAGTAGAAGATTATACGGCTGAATCTGGTGTTAGAGGTTTAGAACGCAAAATTTCAAAATTAATTCGTAGCAGAGCTAAGGATATTGCAATGGAGTTGAAGCATTCTAAAAAAATTGAAATTAAGCACTTAAAATCAATTTTAGGCCCTTCACATTCTAAAGATAAATACATTGGTAATGAATTTGCTGGTGTAGTTACAGGATTAGCTTGGACGCAAGTTGGTGGAGATATTTTATTTATTGAAACAAGTTTAACGCAAGGAAAAGGTAAATTAACCTTAACGGGTAACTTAGGTGATGTCATGAAAGAGTCAGCTATTTTAGCGCACCAGTACTTAAAGTCTAATCCACATTTAATTGGCTTGAAATATGATGTGTTTGACAAATGGGATGTTCACATACATGTACCTGAAGGGGCAACACCTAAAGATGGACCATCAGCAGGTATTACAATGATTACTGCAATAGCCTCTGCATTTACACAACGTAAGGTAAAAAAGAATTTAGCTATGACCGGAGAAATCACATTACGCGGTGCTGTTTTACCAGTTGGAGGAATAAAAGAAAAAATGTTAGCTGCTAAAAGAGCGAATATTAAGGAAATTATCTTGTCTGAAAAAAATAAAAAAGATATTGAAGATATTAAACCAAAATACTTGAAAGGCCTAAAGTTCAACTTTGTATCTACAATGGATGAAGTTTTAAAACTGGCTTTGACAAAAGAATCGGTAAAATATCCAAAAAAAATTGCATAAATAGATTTGTTTAGAAAATAAAAGCATTATATTTGCACTCGCAAAACAATTCTTTTGTTTTCAAAACACTTTGGCGAGGTAGCTCAGTTGGTTAGAGCGCCGGATTCATAACCCGGAGGTCTCGGGTTCAAATCCCGATTTCGCTACTAAAAACTCAAGTTTTATAACTTGAGTTTTTTTTTGTAATATACTTTTTTTATATCCTAAAAATAGTTCAATTCTTACTATAAAACCATTTCAGTTTCACCTCCCCTAGTTATAAAAACAGATTCCGTTACTAAAAACGAGAACATAACAACTCATTTTTATACTCAAACATTTTACCAATTGTTTATATTCAAATTTTATTTATATTTGAGTTTCAACTATGAAAACTACTTTACTCAATCTCATTATTTTTACATTAGCTAGCCATAGTTTACTAGGGCAAGAAAACCGTACATGGAATGATATTTATGAGATATATGAACATTTAGATTATCACCGTAATAATAAAAATGAGGATTCTTCCATATATTATGTAGATGAACTCGTTAATTTCCTAACTCGCAATTTAAACGGCAACGACCCTTTAAAAGCGGAGGCTAATTCATCTAAAATAACCGTTTTATTAGAATTCAATAGAAATGAAGAAGCATTAGAACTGACATTGTCTTCTTTAGAATATTGTATTGGCGCCAACGATTCAGAAAGCTGTATTCCTTGTGCGAGTACCTATAGTCAACTCTCTGACTTCATGATTTTATTAGAAAACTATGAACAAAGCATGACATATTTAAATATGACGTGTGAAGAACAAATAAATGGAATGTTTCATTATAAAAAGGCGACAATCTACAGATTACAAGAGCGACCAGAAGATGCTTTGAGAATGACTGAGAAATGGATTTCTATAGTTAAAGCCTCCAAAATTGAAATCAATTTAGTTGCAGCATATAATCAGCATGGAATTATTGCCAGAGAATTAAAAAAGTTTGACATAGCCATTACCTCTTTCAAGACCGCAATACAAATAGCGAAAGATAATAATCTATACCCGGAGGACTATGCTTACATTGTAGGCAATTTAGGTTCTTGCTATTTTGCATTAAAAGAATTTGATAAAGCCTATACGTATTTATTAATTGACTCTAAAGGAAGTGTCAACCAAAGATCTAAAGGTTCTTTTATTAATGCAGAGTTAAATTTAGCTGAAATTGATTTTAAAAGGAAAAATTACGCCGTTCAAATTAAACGATTGACTCGTTTATTGGAAAATTATGGGAAAAACTTATTGCCTGTCCAAAAATTAGCAATTTATGAAATACTCATAGATACTTATAAGCTACTCGGAAATCAATCTGCTTACAAACATTACACCGATTTATGGGTAGAGTTAAACAAATCATATTATCAGTTTACAATAGATTCACATAAAAAAATGGTTTTAAAACAATCAAAGAGTGTTTTAAAACGAGTAACCGAAAAAATGAAATTAGAAAAGCAATTAAAGGAGCAGGAATTTTTAACGTTGAAAACTGAAACTGATAAAAAAAATGTAACCCTGCTTTTATTAATTATTGGACTAGCACTTATTATGTGTATCACACTTTTATTATTTTTGAGGTACAAATCAATACAAACAAAAAAAGCGGTATTAAAAGAAAATCAATTGAAACTAGCTTCACAAGAGCAAAAAATTCTTGAGTTAAAAATAAATCAAGAGAGTAAAAATGTGAAAGCCCTATCTTTAGAGTTAATGGTCAAACAAAATTTTTCTTCAAAATTGGTGAATGAACTAAATCAATTGGAAACCATAACAAAACCAGAAATTAAAGCTATTGAAATTTATATAAAAAACGAGTTGAATGTAAAATCAGCAAGAGTTATAATTCAAGAACAGATGGGAGAATTGAGTGGCGATTTTCACAATGCAATATCTATAAAACATCCCACACTTACTGATAAAGATTTAGAATTGGCAGCTATGATTGCCTTGAATATGAAAAATAAAGAAATTGCTATCAGTAAAAACATAACGCCAGCGTCAGTCAAAAAAACGAAAACTAGGCTTAAACAAAAGTTAACTATTCCTTATGAAAATGATTAGGAGCCTATTTAAAAACATTTTTGACTCTAAAATAAAAGAGATGTCGCCCTATTGTCGCCCATATAACATCTGAATAACAGAACTTTATAATAATTTCGTTATGAACGATAGTTTTTTAAGCTATCACTATTTATAACATTTAACTATGAAGTTTTTAAAACCAATTATTGCATTTTTTTTATTTAGTATAACTACCAATACCTCTTTTAGTCAAAGTTGCTTACACACTGTTCGTTTTACAGATACATATGGTGATGGCTGGACTGGAGGTACAGTTACCATTACCGTAAATGGAGTTAATGTCCCAACAATAACCGATTATGAGTTATTAGTTGGTTCTGGTCCGGAAGACCTCACCTTTACAGCATCCACAGGTGATATGATAGGAGTAATAAAAACAAACACTTCAACCTGGCCAGGGGAAATGCGAGTAGAAGTATTCGATTTTTCAATGACAGCCATTATTCCTTTACACGAACCTTTAAACGCGCCTGGCACAGAAGGTGAAGGAAATTGCACTCCTCCTGTGATAGTTCCAACAAACGCACCCGGAGGTGTTAGTGGAATAAGGGTTTGGTTAAAAGCTAATGCTAATGTGTATTCAGGTGCTGGAATTACACCTGCAACTGATGGAGGCACAATTCAACAATGGAATGAAAACTCAGGAAACACAGCCTTTACCAGTGTATCTCAAAGCGTAACGGCAAAAAGACCTATATACAGAACAGGAGAATTTAATTATAACCCCGTTGTTTCCACTTAAGACTTGGCTGCACCGCATTTTATGCAATCGTCCGATATTACAGACACCGATTTATCGGCAAGTGGTAACCTTACCTTTTATGGTGTAAACACACAATCCGCAGGTGCAGTTGCCTATCTTTGGAATGCTCAGTCTCAATCAAAATTTGGATTTCAAGGCAATTTCGCATTTTGTCAAGGAGACGTTAGCCCTTCGACTACTATTAATCTAGGGTCGGAGCTAATGCCTGCAGTAAAAACAGTAGAACATACTGATGCTTCTGGGGTGGTTAAATCATATTATAATAATGAATATATAGCAACTACAACAAATGACGGATTGAGTACCGGAAATTATTTTGATCCTTATTCTATTGGAGCCTTACCAGGTGGAGGTTAGCCTGGCGAAGTTAAAATTGGAGAAATATTATATTTTGACGGCGTCCATTCAACGACAGACAGAACTAGAGTTTCTACCTACTTAGCTATTAAATATTGAACGCTTTTAGACAATACTGGAGGAGGAATAGCTGGAGATTATTTAGCTACTGACGGAACCAATATATGGGATGCTGATTTATATCCTGTTTATCACAATAATGTAATTGGGATTGGGCGTGATACGGATGAAGAGTTAGAACAAAAGCAATCACATACGGCAGATGATACAACAAGAATCTATTTAAATACGTTACAAACCACCAATGAAACAAACACAGGTAGCTTTACTGAAAATGTGTCTTATGTACTAATGGGGCATGATCTAGGGTTAATGTATGCCACTGTTGCATCTAATGCAGAATTGCCAATAGGTTTAACAGGATGTGCCTTATACTCAAGATTAGAAAGAGAATGGAAAGTAACTAAAACAAACATGGTAGACGATTTTAGTTGGGATATTAAACTTAGCATTGGCGCAATACCAACCTTAGTTGATGTTTCACATTTAAGATTATTAGTAGATACTGATGACGACTTTTCTAATGGCGGTACAACTTGTTTTTACAATGGAGATGGTACAGGCACAATCATTTCATACGCCAATTCAACCATCACTATTTCAGGAATTTCAAACACTCACCTACCAAATGATATGACACGTTTTATGACCATAGCATCTATTAACGTAGCAACGCCACTACCAATTAAGCTAGCGAATTTTGAGGTAGATTGTGAAAATGGAACATCTACACTTAACTGGACTACGGTTTCAGAACAAAACAACGCTTACTTTACTATTGAAAAGGGTAGTGACGCACTTCATTTTGAACCCATTACTAATGTAAACGGAGCTGGTAATAGCTCTACTTCAATTAATTACACTTGGAAAGACGACAACCCAATACACGGACTTGTTTACTATAGATTAAAGCAAACTGATTTTAACGGTGACTTTAAGTACCTTGGTATTAAAACGGTTGACTGTGAAAATTCCACTGACATCACAATTTATCCAAATCCGTTCAACAGCAGTTTTACTGTACACCTATCAAAGCATACACTTACCCTACTTCAATAGAAATTATGGATTACCTAGGTAGAGCTGTGTACTCAAGAAAATTTGCAGAAACGAACGCCATAGAAATTACCTTAGACAATACAGTTCCTCCGGGGTATTACTTTATCAAGGTATCTAATAAATCTTTTGAAACTACAGAACGATTGGTTAAAATGAACTAAACATAATTTTACTTTACTACTAAAAATTCAAGTGTAACAGCTTGATTTTTTTTGCATACACTTTTTTCACTCCAATTTAACCAAAGGCGTGTTTGCCTCTTTTTAATTTGCCCTCAATTTACACCCACAGAAACGTATCTGAAAAATTGTTCTCTATTTGAGTATAGAGGAATATACTCTAATCATTTCTGCTTGACAACCTCAACAAAAATAGCCTTGTGCCCCACACTAAATTTAATGTCTAAACTTCAGCCATTTTATATCCGCGGCAAACTCATGTTACTATTTTGTAATTGACACCTTCATAGGTCATGACAATAAAAATATCATGATTATTTTTAAATAAATATATTTTATCCTTCTAATTAATAACTGAACTGATATAACTTCAGAATAATCTATAAACTCGTATTTATAGAAATAAGTCGAATGTAAAAAACAAAACTCTCTCGCGTTAAATAAAGTAAATTTTTATGCAAATATTCAAACATCACCAATATCCTAAAATTCTTATTTTACAAGCTATCTATTTTAAATTATGTTTTACTTTAAGCTATGGAGATGTTGAGGAATTACTTTTGATCAGATGTAAAAGTCCATCATTCGACTATTCAACATTAGTATTCAACATTAGTATTCAAATTTTCACAAAAAATAGAAAAGAACATGCAAAGTAGAAAACGTAATCTATCTGGAAGTTGTCGCCTGGATGAAACATACATAAATCCGGAGGTAAGTATCGTTATTTATATCATGTAGTGAATAAAGAAGGGAATGCAGTTGATTTCTTATTAACCAAGAAAGACAAAAAAATGTCAGTCCAAAAATTATTTAACAAGGTTATATGGAAGGTCAAATATTATAAATATAGATAAAAGCGGTTCCAATTATGCAGCTATTACAGCTGTTAACAAAAAGACTTATTCCGTCAATAAAATAAAAAGCAGACAATGTAAGCTCCTAAATAATATTGTAGAACAGAGCTACCGAAACATCAAAGGGAGCATTACAGTCAACACTGATTTTAGAGAATATGAATCCGTCAAACGAATCCTATCAGGAATAGAAGTTGTAAATATAATTAGAGAAAATCAAATACAAGATGCCAAATCGACAACGTTTAAAACTTAATGTTCATTGGCAACTTAATTTAATATCAACTCCTAATTTAAAATGCTAGTTTGATTAATGCGACAGAACGATTATCAGGCGGTTAAGGATTTTGTATTTTACACTGATAACTATCAGTTCATAATACAAAATGGACTGAAACCCTAGCGACTTAATTCAGCTTATACAAACTATTATTTCTCTCAAATGCCACCATACCAACATCCTTTTTCATCCAAAATTTAAAATTATCACTGGGTACATTAATTTCAAATACATTCATTAAAGTACTGTTAAAAATAGTAAACGTATCCACCGGTGTAACTATATACGTAGTGTCAAACGAATAAACATAGTTGTCAGTCATATCAATGTTCAAATCGTAATGAGCAGAATCATGAGACAAAGTCAACCTTGGACCATACGTATTGGTAATACTAGAGCTAAACGTTAAACCCAAATCTGTATTGTAATACGTGGTCGCTAACATAGGCGGCTCACATTCACATTTTATACAACCACCACATTTAACGGTTTCGGCTTCAGTCTTCCAAAACACTGTTTGATTAAATGCATATTCTGTCCCATTTGAATCTATATATGAGACCTCCGGTACTACATCAAGTACAAAATACCAATCCATAATTTCGGAGTTCAGGTCAAATCCGTCACAATCAATTTCCTCACCACAACTCACAATTACAATAGCTAGCAAGGTTCCGGTAAATAATGATATAATTTTCTTTTTCATACTTTGATTAACGGGTTGTATTTGGTACGGGTTGGTAATACCGAAAAGTTTTTTTTAAAAAAAAGAAGAAGAATGGGCTTCGAACCCAGATCTATCGACTACCTCAGCCTCCTAACATTCAGAATAAAACAAAGTAGCATTTCAAATATCACTAGTAACAGTCTAAAATAAGTAAAGCAGTTAGGGGATAATTTTGTAATTTGTACTGATAACCATCAGTTCAAAACACAAATTCACAAACAATTATATCACTAAGTATTGCCCGTTTAATTAACTCAAACTATCAATATATTGAATTACTTTAGTTTTAACACAAGCGGTTGTTCTACAATTACAACATGCTCACATTTTTCAAACACAAACACCTGAGGCAATAGATGTACTTTTATAAGTTTTTGAATGGAAGGTAATAATAAATGATCCTCTTCACTCATTAAATATAACGTAGGAATATGAATATCATTTACTCTAAAAAACGTAATAAAGGATTGATTTCAGATGTTAATTTAACAAACGAATAAATTCATTTTCACACAGTTATTTAACTCTCACCCAAATAATAAGTGGGAGTGTCTGTGATCTTTACGTAGCACAATAATAAACTCAAAAAAGGTATATAATAACATATAAAATATTACGGATTTAAAAATATCACCTAATTTTATCAAGACCTGAGACCTGACATTTAATTTCATTATGGCTCCTGCTAAAATCATACTTTGCATACGATTTAGATGCTTTTCAGTAAGTTTTCTAATCAGAATTACACCTAATTAAATACCAATAAAATGTGATTTTTCTATTTTTAAATAATCAATAACCTCAACAATATCAACCGTAATTACATCAAAAGTATATTTTGGATTCACAACATTTTTTAGTACCATTTTACTTTTTCTATGGCCTCTTAAATCAAGTACTAATATATTTACACTGGTTTTAAAAGCTCTAAGTTACTTGTACCAAATTGATGAACTTCCGCCCGCCCAATTAACAAAAGTACCCTATTGGGTAGTTTTAGAATGAATACTATGTGGTGTAATTTATAAATTTGAATTTTGAAAGAGCAAAATTAAACTATTCAACAATCTAAATACTCGAACAAAAATAAATTCCCAAAAGTAATATATGAAACTTATCATTCTAATTAATTTACCCTACAGCTCATAATTCCTCAAAATAAACACTACATTTTAGAGAATCAAATTCCATCCATTAAAAAATAAAAAATACTTACAATTTAAGACCAAACATTCACTAAAACATAGAGTAAATCATTAACTTTACAGCATGTCCCCTCACTCCCCTAAAATATATACACTTACTAACCTCACGCGGTCATTGGAAAACCACATGGACCAAACCTTTGGAAGTAAAACCTTTTGGGTTAAGGCGGAACTGTCCAAAGTAACGGTATCAAGTGGTAGGCGTTATATTGAATTGGTGGATTCTGAAAAAGAACATGTCACGGCCAAAATTCAAGCCATTATTTGGGGTAACACCTATACGGCTATTAAAAATAGATCGGGTAAAGTAATTGATTCTATTATTCAACCCGGTAACAAAGTTTTAATTGAAGTAAAAATACAATACGATAAACTGTACGGTTTAAAATTGTTGATTGTTGATTTCGATTTGTCGTATAGTTTTGGAGATGTAGAACAATTGAAAAAAGAAACGATTCTTAGATTAAAAACAGAAAATATTTTTGATAATCAACGCTCCATTTACTTGCCTACCATTGCCAAGCGAATTGGCTTAATTAGTTCAATAGGTACATCTGGGTACAAAGATTTTGTAACTGAACTATCTACAAATCACTATTACACTAATTTTAAGGTGAAAGAATTTGATTGTAAGGTACAAGGTAAAGCAGCCATTCCTGAACTCATTAAAGCCATTACATTTGCCAATACCTATAACCTAGATGTGATTGTTATTTTAAGAGGAGGAGGATCTAAAATTGATTTAAACATTTTTAATGACTATGAACTTTGTCAAGCGATTTGTGAATCCAAAATACCTGTCATGACAGGGATTGGTCATGAGACGGATGACGTGGTAGCCGACTTAGTGGCGCGTAAAAGTGTCATAACTCCGACAGCTGTGGCTAAGTCGTTATACTTGTCTATTGCCACATTTAATAGTAATCTTATTAATTCATATACGGCGCTAAAAGTTGCCAGTGATAACCAATTGAGAAACAAAAAAGAAGAATTTAAACGGCATAAAAAGACCTCTACATAGCAAGTACATCCATTTTAAATGAAATGTCTCAAAACCTATTAGGATATAAACATTTCATCACCACTAGGCTAAATGTTATTCATAGAACACATGCTACTGCATTAGATGTTAATTACGAAAAGATTAAGTTATTAAGTCGGGATTTAATTAAACAACAGCAATTAGATTTAAATTCTAAATTAAAATTGATTGACATTCTAAATCCTGAACGCTTATTAAAAACAGGGTATTCTATTGCGTCTATTGAACATAAAAAAATTACAACCTTGAACAATTTAGTAGGTAAAGAGCTAAAAACAGAAACAGACAAAGGCACCATTTATAGTAAAATCACAAAAATTAAAAACAACACAACATGACAACGATACCAAAAGACATGAAATATGAAGCTGCATTAGCCCAGATTGAGGACATTGTTAGTGAATTAGAACAAAAAGAAGTGAGTATTGATGAGCTTATTAAACACGTAAGCTTTGCGAAAGAATTAGTTGATTTTTGCCAAGATAAATTAACTAAAACCGAAAAAGAAATAGAGAAAATTATTGAAGAGAAGTAACTAGTGAAGTTTTGGATAATTAGAGGTATTTAACTTCTATCAGATCACCCACATTTTTAAACACCTACAAATCAAATCTATAAAATAAAACAGGAGCAGATACCTCTAATTTTCATAATTTCACACTCAACCTATGTCTTAGCATAAACACAAAACGAATGTAGAATTAGCAACTATAAAACAATAATTTATTAAATTTACACGTTATTATTACTTCACTAAACTATTCGCAAATGAAAAACGCCTATTATATTCTTATAATTGTATTGGGTACTACCCTACTATCATGTGATAAATTTTTTATTCCCGAAAACGACACCACAATTTCTACATTTGATGAAGACGAAAGTCATTACGTTGGTAAAAATTGTATGGACTGTCACCATTCAGCAGGGGAAGGTGAAGGTTGGTTTACAACTGCCGGTTCTATAACAGGTAATACCAAGTCAAGCTTAGTAGAATTGTTTTTAACAGGACAATCTACTCCTAAACATACAATTGAAGTAGATAAATTAGGAAACTTTTACACCACAGAACCAATTGACTTTGCAGAAGGCTTTACTGTAGCGATTAAGGATGATAATAATAATTACAAATTTATGAGTGCGCCTATAACGAACGGACAATGTAACTTATGCCATGGATCAACTACAACCGTACTAAATTTTTAATACAAACAAATTATGAAAACTATTAAACACTTATCAATCGCCATTTTTGTACTGTCTATTAGCTTTAGCATCACTAGTTTTAAACTAGGGGAAGATGAACCTGAATTAAAATGGTACACTAATATGGAATTAGCACAAGTGCAAGCGAAACTTGAACATAAAACCATATTAATGAGTTTTTCTGGGTCAGATTGGTGTGTCAATTGTATGCGCTTAGATAAAACTTTATTTCAATCAAAGGCATTTGAAATATATGCCAAAGCCAACTTAATTTTGGTAAAAGTTGATTTTCCTTCTAAAAAGAAAAATAAGCTATCTAAACCACAACAGTCGCACAATGATGCCTTGGCTGATAAATACAATAAAAAAGGTGTGTTTCCTTTAACCTTAGTACTAACAGCTGACGCAAGTCTATTAGGTACAATGAAAATAGCATTAAATTCAGCAGATGCCTATATTACACACTTAAAAACGATTATTAAATAGTGAGAATAAGTCTTTTTTACATATTCCTTTTTAGTTGTGTACCCACTTTAGTTGCCCAAACATCTTTTTCTAAGGACACGCTTTTAATGGGCTCTGCATTTAGGTTTACAGCTAAGCATGCTACTATTAAAACAGCTGAATCAGCCGTAAATAAAGCCATAGTTGAAGTGGTTAGAATAGAAAAACTAATTTCATCTTGGGATAAAAACTCTGAAACGTCTAAAATTAACAGAATGGCTGGTATTGAACCTGTATCCGTGTCATTTGAATTGTATTCACTTATTAAAAGAGCCATTAAAATAAGTGAAATTTCTAATGGCTATTATGACATCTCATTTGCTTCTATTGATAAAATATGGGATTTTAATGCGGCTCAAATACATGTAACGTCTTCTGAAAAAATAAAAGAGTCAATTGAAAAAATCAATTATAAAAACATAATTTTAAACCCAAAAGACACTTCTATTTTCCTCAAAACAAAAGGAATGAAAATTGGGTTTGGTTCTATTGGTAAAGGCTATGCTGCTAATATAGCAAAGCAAATTATGCGTGCTGAAAACATACAATCTGGCGTTGTAAATGCAGGAGGAGATTTAATTGCTTGGGGGAAAAAAAGTGCAACAGAATCATGGTCCATTGGTATTGCAGATCCGTTTGACAAAGCAAACATCACACTTACACTTAAGGTAGAAGACATGGCTGTGGTGACCTCTGGTAATTATGAAAAATATTTAACCATTAACGGAAAACGCTATTGCCATATTATTAATCCAAAAACAGGATGGCCAGTTACTGGTTTGGCTAGTACAACTATAATTTGTAGAGATGCTGAAATTGCAGATGCTTTGTCTACCACTGTTTTTATATTGGGTTTAAAAGATGGTATGTTATTAATAAATCATTTAGAAGGCGTTGAAGGCATCATAATTGAACAAAATGGAAGTATTCTCTATTCAAACACGTTAAATCATGAAAAATAAAATTTTAATAATACTTGGCATTATCTCACTTTCCAGTTGTGTAAGTGTTAAATCCTATCAAAAAATGTATTTAAATGATTCGGATATGGTATTATCTGATAAAGAAATAGAAAAATTTTAAATTGGATTTCAAACGTATAGAGAAGGTGTTTCAGGAGCTAACGGAGGTAAATCAGGAGGAGGATGTGGATGCAATTAATTAAAAAAACAGTACTTATTTTAATGGGGCTAACATCAGGCGTTACCTATTCTCAAACCGAATCGGATTCTAGTAAAATTCAATTGAAAGACATTACCATATCTTTAATTACAAGTTACTATGAACAGGATGGAAACCACTCCCCTGTTACAGGAGGCATTGGAACAGAGCAGTTAACTAATATTGCACCAGCTGTAATAATTAATATTCCATTAGATACCGTTAAAAGTTTAGCAATTGATGGTGGTGTAGATTTTTACTCCTCTGCTTCTTCAGACAATATAAATAATCCATATAATGACCCCAACCATGTATCTGGTGCGTCATCAAAAGATGAACGCTCTTATATTAACGTGGGGTATAAAAAGAAAAACAATCAGAAACATTCGTATAAGGGGTTTTCTGTAGGCCTTTCTTCTGAATATGATGTCACGTCTGGATCTATTGGTTTTAACCTTTCTAAATCTAGTAAGGACGAGAATAAAACACTTAATCTAAAACTTAAGTATTATATAGATCAGTGGCGTTTGATTTATCCTATTGAATTAAGAAATGGAACTGTATCTTACTTACCAACTAGCTTGCGTCATTCTTTAAATTTTTCTACATCTGGTTCATTTAATTTGAATAAAAGAGTTGCGGCCTCTATTACTGCAGATTTTGTAACGCAAGCAGGCTTACTGTCTACACCTTTTCACAGGGTATATATGGAAGGAAACCCAATTTCAACCGTTGAAAAACTACCCGGTTTACGCTTAAAATTACCTATTGGTGTACGTACAAATATTCATATTAATGATTTATTAAAACTAAGATTATTCTATAGATTTTACACCGACAATTGGGGAATTGTAGGAAACACAGTAAATGTAGAATTACCTATTAAAGTAGGAAACACAGTACGATTAACTCCATTTTATAGATTCCATATGCAAACAGCAGCAGACTATTTTGGAGAAAAAAATTCATTCTCTTCTACAAGCGTGTTTCACTCATCTGATTATGATCTATCTGCCTTAACCACTCAAAAAATTGGTATGGGTGTTAACTATCAACCTTTATTTGGTATTGGCAGAATGAAAGGGATATTTAGAAAAGATAAAATTTCTATGTTCAAGTCTATGGATTTAAGATACGCTTACTATAAAAGAAGTGATGGGTTTAAAGCCAACATATTTACATTAGGTTTAAATTTTACCATACCAAACAGGAGTATAAATCTTAAATAGACACTCTGCTTTTAACTTAGATATTAAAACTGGATAAGTTTCCAAAAAAAATCAAGCTATCGGCTTGATTTTTTTGCTCTACTTTACTATATAGGTAAGAAAAAGGCTACGCTTTAGCTTTAATAATTTCTTCCATGGTTTTGTCTTCCACACATGATTTTAACCAGCTTATTAAATCAAATGAACTTAAGGTGTCTTTTGCTTTATCAGTGTCTTTTACCGCTTTTATGTACTCTAAGTCGGATTTCATTTCGGATTTATTTGTGTTACCATCTGTGAAATACTTTTTAGCAAACGTTAAAAAAGAAGACTCTAAAGCATTATATCTATTTTTTTTCTGTAAAAATCGGGTAGTAGATTGAATTAGGTTTTCTATTAACGATTCATTCCCTAATTTATAATGAATACAGATGTTCATTAATCTAACATAAGATTGTAGGTCTTCTCTTAAATTTGTATTCGTGTTTATTAACGTATTCACCCAAAACAAAGCTTGTTTATAGTTACTGCTTCCAATATAGGTGTAGCACAAGTTATATTGAAAAACCATTCTTAAATTACAATCAATTTG
>Ga0105355_10002842_pt1 | contig 15477 bp, 16 predicted proteins | sample GOMGulsemesocosm_2_FD_83508 | JGI IMG/M metagenome (GOLD analysis project Ga0105355, IMG submission 83508) | Methane-oxidizing microbial communities from mesocosms in the Gulf of Mexico - GOM9C Gulf of Mexico | ecosystem: Environmental > Aquatic > Marine > Cold seeps | place: Gulf of Mexico... | reverse complement strand
GCTTTCCTTTTATTTTTAGAGGTGCCCTAGATGTTCAAGCAAGAAAAATTAATATGGAAATGAAAACAGCTGCTGCTTATGCTATTGCAAATTTAGCTAAAGAAGAAGTTCCAAAAGAAGTACAAGATATTTTTGGCGGAAATGTAAAATTTTCAACGGATTATATTATTCCAAAAGCTTTTGATAAACGTTTAATTGTTGAAGTTTCTTCGGCAGTTGCCCAAGCTGCTTTTGATTCAGGTGTTGCAAGAGTTAGTGAATTTAACCTTGAAGCCTACAAAAAAGAATTGGCTTCACTAATCTAAAAAAGTCCTATTCGTAAGCAATTACGAATACATTTTATTTTTAATTTTCTTTAAAATTAATCAATATAATGGTATTATTTCAAAAATAATTTTGGAGTAATACCTGTTATATAGGTTTACTTTATAGGAAAAGAATGAAAGAATTTATACTTCTAATAAATACAAGCGATGAAATAGGACTTGTTTATAATGTCTCAAAAGTTTTATACGCAAATAACTTAAATATAATACAAAACTCAGAATACGTGGACCAAAATACAAACAAATTTTTTATGCGTACGCTCATATCAGGAAACGTTGATAAAGAACTTCTTTTAAAAGAGTTAAAGAAAGTACTTCCTCTAACATCTATCGTTACATTAAATAAACAAAACAAAAAAGATATTGTAATAATGGTTACAAAAGAATCTCATGTTTTAGGGGATTTATTAATTAGATATATTGATGGAGAATTAAACGCAAATATTAAAGCCGTGATTTCCAATCATGAAGACTTAAAATCATTAGTTGAAAAATTTGATATTCCTTATTATCATATTTCCAGTACTGAAATGTCAAGAGATGAACATGAAAAAAAAGTTATTGCAAAAATAGATGAGTTTGAACCTTCATTAATAGTATTGGCTAAATATATGAGAATATTAACGCCTTCTTTTGTAGGCAATTATTCTAAGAAAATATTAAATATTCATCACAGTTTCTTGCCTGCTTTTATTGGTGCAAACCCGTATAAACAGGCACATGAAAGAGGAGTGAAGATTATTGGTGCTACTGCACATTATGTTACAAATGATTTGGATGAAGGTCCTATTATTTCGCAAAATATTGTAAGAGTTGATCATAATTATACATGGCAAGATATGAGAAAGGCTGGAGTTAACGTGGAAAAAGTGACATTAAGTAATGCATTGGAATTATTATTAGACGAAAGGGTATTCATTCATGGAAATAAAACGGTGATTCTATAATGTTTAATATAGTATTACATGAACCAAGAATGCCAGGAAACGTGGGTACGATTGGAAGAACTGCTTTTGCACTTGATTGTACACTTCATTTAATTAAACCCTATGGTTTTGGTGAAATTACTGCAAAAGAAGTACGACGTGCAGGGCTTGATTATTGGTTTGATTTAGATGTTAGAGAATATGAAAATATTGAAGAATTTTGGGAGAAGAATCCTTTTTCTTCTCGTCATTTTTTTGCAACAACGAAAACAAAACAAAATTATTTTGAAGCAAAATTTGAAGAGGGTGATTATATTTATTTTGGTAGAGAAGATGCAGGTTTACCACAAAGTATATTGGATAAAAATAAAGAAGGATGTATTACAATTCCTATGGCAAATAATGCACGTTCTTTGAATCTCTCAAATTCTGTATCAATTATTGCTTATGAAGCTTTAAAACAGAACTACAGCTCGTTTAAACAGTCATAAATGTTTAAAATACTAATTCTTGAAGACGATTTACTTTTTGCACAAAGTTTAGAAGATTGTTTAGAAGATGAAGGCTATGAAATTCATCTGGCAAAAGATTCAGAAACGATGATTGAATTGTCCTATTTAAACAATTATGATTTATACTTACTTGATGTAAATGTTCCAGGAATTAGTGGTTTAGAGTTACTTAAAGATTTAAGAGCAGCAGGTGATAATACTCCTAGTATTTTTCTTACTTCCTATAAAGACAAAGAAACACTAAAAAATGCTTTTATAAATGGGGCAGATGATTTTTTACGTAAACCTGTTGATTTGGAAGAGTTGTTTTTAAGAATTTCTTCTTTATTAAAACGATCAGGAAAACAAATAGAATCTATACTCTTAGAAAATGGACTTTCTTATGATGCACAAAAAAACAGATTATTCTTAAATGAAAAAGATTTAAATGTTCCTATTAAAGTTATGTATTTATTTGAACTGTGCTTAGAGAATAGAAATTCCATAATTACTAAAGAAATGATAGTGTCCAAACTGTGGACACTTAATGAAGACTATAGTGAGGGCTCAATTAGGGTATATATAAATAATTTGAAAAAAATATTGGGAAAAGAAAGTATTGTTAATATTAAGGGAATAGGGTATAAAATTGAATTCTAAAAAAAAGATATTTTACATTTCCCAAAGCATAGTGTTTGTATTTATTTTATTAATCGCACTTAGTTTTAATTATTTTTTATACGATACCTTTGGTTTTCTTTTAGAAAATATGATCTTAGTTACTTTATTCTCCTTGTCTTTTGCCTTGCTTTTATATTTTATTTTATCAAAATCTGTTTTGGACCCTTTGTTTAAAAGCGATGAAAATTTACAAAAGGCCCTTAATGAAACGCTTCATGAATTAAATATTCCTGTTTCAACTATTGAATTAAATGTAAAAATGCTTGAAAAAAATATTCATGATGAGAAAAATATAAAACGTTTAAACCGCATTAAGCTGGCTTCGAAAAATTTGTTAAAACTTTATGAAGATATGGAATATTCAATAAAAAAAGAAATTGATAAAATCGAAGATGTAGCGTTTGACTTAGAAAAATGTATAAAAGAATCCTTATTAAAGTTTGAAGATATTAAAAAAGATATAAACATTAAAATAAATATAAAAGAAGTCTTTATTAAAACAGACTATAACGGTTTTTGTAAACTTTTGGATAATTTATTTTCAAACGCAATTAAATATAATAATGAGAACAAAACAATAGAAATTAATTATGAAGAGAATATCTTAAGTATTTTTAACACAGGCGTTGCGATTGATCCTCAAAATTTAAAAAAAGTATTTGATATATATTATCAAGAAGACTCATCTTTACTTGGTTTTGGATTAGGTCTTAATATTGTAAAAGAATTTTGTGATAATAATAAAATTCTTGTTTCAATTAAAGCCAAAAGTAGGGGAACTATTGTGTATTTGGATTTATCAAAGCTTCGTAGTTTTTAAGTTTTTTACCATATTTATCTAACACAATTGTATTTTGATGTTTTTTTGCACCTTTTAATAAAATAGTTGTTTTTTTAATGAGTTCTTCTATTACTTCTTTTTTATATTTGGAGTCAAGATGTTTTTCTAAGGCAGAAATTCTATAGGTATCTATAAGTTTTGAGCTAAATGACAATTGATTTTCATGTCCTGCGTATTTATTAATTAACTCTTCATTTATTAGATGTATCTTGTATTTTAGTAAAATTCTTAACCATAAATCGTAGTCCTCACAAGCGTGTAAGTTTTCATCAAAGTACAAATTGTCTTCAAATATTTTTTTATGTGCAAAAAAACTAGAAGAGCCAATCTTACATAACTCAAGTGAATTTATAAAATGAGGTTCTTCTTTTTGTTGATATTTTTTTAATTTAATTGTTTTACCATTACGTATCCATTTTTCATTTGAATAAGAAGCAAAAACATCTTTATTGTTTTGGTGAAAATGTATGTGTTTTTCTATTTTATTCTTATTCCAAGTATCATCTGAGTCTAAAAATGCAAGCCAGGAATTTTTTGCTTTCATAATTCCTAAGTTTCTTGCTGCTGAAACACCTTTATTCTCTTGGTAATAATATTGAATATTTTGATCTTTAAGTAAATCTTTAGTTTGATCATATGAACCGTCATCAATAACGATTATTTCATCAACAAGGATACTTTGTTCTTGTACGCTAGAAATAGCTCTTAATATAAAATCTGCTCTGTTATACGTAGGAATAATGACGGATATTTTCATGTGGCATTATAACGAATTATAAAATATTTAAGTATTTTCTTCTGTATTTAAATAAATAATAAATAAAACAAAGAATTTATGAGTAGTTTAATCTTTAAAACAATAGAATAATCCATGAAAAAATATAACGAAAATCAAATACTATTTATAATTAAATGGGCTCCTATATCATTCATTGTTATTATTTCTATTATTATTACGTATTTAAGAATTAATGACAATAATATTTTACACAAGAATGAGATTGTTGAGTTTAAGAAAAACTTTATTCAAACAAAAAATAATCTTGTAAAAAATGATGTATATGCAGTAGAAAAATACTTGCAGTATTCTAAAGCTAAAAGTGAAAATGAACTTAAAATGTTATTAAAAGAAAAAGTTTACAGAGCACACAATATAGCAAGTCGGATTTATCTTGAAAATAAAGATAAGAATAAAGAACAAATTCTTAAATTAGTAAAAGATGCCTTACGTTATATGCGCTTTAATGATAACAGAGCATATTTTTTTATTCATAATATAAAAGGGTATTCTTTACTATATCCATTAAATAAGAGATTAGAAGGTAATAATTACGCTTTATTACAAGATATTAATGGATATTACTTTGTTCAAACGATTATGGAAAAAGTTAAGAATAAAACGGAGGGATACGATGAATATTTCTGGGTAAAAGAAAAAAATCTCTCATCTAAAGCATATAAAAAAATTATTTTTACAAAATATTTTGAACCTTTAGATATTGTAATTAGTACTGGAGATTATATTATTGATTATGAAAATAATATTAAAATACAAGTACTTAAATACATTAATACTTTATCAATTCAAAAAAATTCATCTTTATTTATTATTAATGAGGATAAAAAGATTTTAAGCCATTCCAATGCAAATCTTTTAAATAAAGAGTTTAATCAACTCCCACTTAATGTGCAAAATACAATCTCTAATATATCTAAAGAAATCCCAGATACTGAAGGTTTTATTAAATATCAAAATACCTTTGATATTAAAAATAATTTAAAAGATGAAAAACAAACTTCTTTTATTAAAGTATTTAAACCTTGGCAATGGACAATTGGGTCTGGCTACTACGAGAAAGAGTTGGAAACTCTAATTTTTAATGAAAAAGAAAAACTAAAAAGAAGAATAGACGATGATTTTCTTTTCACTGTAAAAACGAGTATTTTTTCTACTTTAGCATTTATATTGGTTTCTTTTTTTCTATCTTCTTTAGTTAGTAAACGTTTTATAGCTTATAAGAATGCGCTTCTAAAAGAAGTAGAAAAAAGTAGATTAAAAGATTCTTTATTGGCGCAACAATCTAAAATGGCTGCTATGGGTGAAATGTTAGCAAATATTGCACACCAATGGAAACAGCCTTTATCTGTAATTTCTACTGCTTCAAGTGGAATTCGTTTAAAAAGTGAGTTTAATAGCCTTGAAGAAGAGGACTTATATCATTCTTTGGAAACAATTGATAACAGTACTATTTATTTATCAAAAACAATTGATGATTTTTCTAATTTTTTTAAAACAAGCAAGGTGCTAACACGAACAAATACCAAAGAAATATGGAAAAGTGTTGAAAGTTTAATTTTTGCACAATTTAAATCTCAAAATATTTCTTTTGTATTAAATATTGAAAAGGAAGATGTTTACCTTCTAAACAATGAGTTAATTCAAGTACTTTTAAATCTTCTAAATAATGCAAAAGACCAATTTGTTTTAAACAAACAAGGTGGCTGTTTAATTTTTATAAATATGTATGTAAAAGATGAAAATTTACATATAAAAGTAAAAGATAATGCTGGTGGAATAGACAATCATATTATTTCTCGTATCTTTGAGCCTTATTTTACTACAAAATATAGAGCTCAAGGAACGGGTATTGGTTTGTATATGAGTGAGCAAATAGTAACAAGAAGTTTGAAAGGAAGCATAACTGCAACAAATAAAAAATACAAACACAATGAAGTACCTTATGAAGGTGCATTAATTACAATTGTAATTCCAACAAACATCTAAGTGTTTAAAGCATAAATTTTTTTTGTATTTCTTCTTCTAATTGATGAACTGTGTCAATAGCTTCTTCTTTGTGATTTGAGAAGCCCCAGTTTACTAAAACCCAATCTACTCCTGCATTTTTTGCAGCTTGTGTATCTTTATGTGAATCGCCTATCATTTGAGCATTTTCTTTTAAAATATCGTGTTTATTTAATATCTTATGCAACATTTCTGGGTGTGGTTTGGCTTGTGTCACATCGTTGTAACCTAAAACAGTATCAAAATAATGATCAATGCCAAGATGTGCTAACATCTTTTTTGCATAAATAGAATTGGCATTGGTTGCAACACTTAGGGTAAAATCATCTTTAAGTTTTTCTAATAATTCTTTGATGCCATCATAAATCACCAAATCATGCAAACAGTGTTTTTCATAATACTCACCGAAAAGTTTGCTTTGCAAAGGTGTGAATTCCTTGGTTCCATAAAAAAACTTAGAAGAATTAACTTCTGGTTTGTTAATGTTCTCTAAAATATAATCTTTTTCAAGTTTTTCTAAATTTAAATTTTCTCTTACGTAGTTAACGGTATTACTAATTGCATAACCGCTGTTAATTAGTGTTCCATCCATATCAAACATTAAAAGTTTCATTCTTTTCCTTATAATAAATATTATTTTTAAAATTATAGTATCTTCTTATTAAAAATGAAGACTTTTTTGGATTTAACACTTAATTAACACATCAAAGATAAACTTTTATTGTTAAAAGATTCTCTCCCTTTCTTTTAATAGGCATTGGTTCGGCAACTAATGCTTTTATATCTTTTTTGCTATTATACTCATAAATTAAATGACGGATACTAATGGAATCTTTTTCACTTCTTACAATTATTACTATTGCATTCTTAGGATCTTTTGGTCACTGTGTAGGAATGTGTGGAGGTATTGTAGTTGCTTATACTTCTAGCAAAGTTAATAACTCTTGGAGCAAACAAAAACAAAGTATTTCTCACTTATTATATTCTTTTGGGCGAGTGACTTCTTATACTATCTTAGGAGCAATTTTTGGCTTGCTTGGGAGCCTAAGTACTTTTTCTAAAGAAGCAAATGGCTATTTTTTGATTTTTGTAGGAATCATTATGCTTCTTGTTGGAATTTCAATATCTGGACAATTTAAATTTTTAACACTGATTGAGCACTCTTTATCTAAACAATCTTGGTATAAAAAAAGCTTTAAAAAACTATTGTCTGATTCTTCTTTAAAAAGTTTTTATTTACTTGGTCTTTTAAATGGTCTCCTACCTTGTGGTTTTGTTTATGTTTTTATTATCATGGCTTTAGGAACTGCAAGTATTTTTTGGGGAGCACTTGTGATGTTTATATTTGGAGTAAGCACTATTCCTGCACTTTTTTCCTTGGGTTTTTTTATTGGTTTATTCAAACAAAATACCTACAGAGCTTTATTTATTAAAATTGCTTCTATTTTAGTCATACTTTTTTCTTTCTCAACTATGTATAAAGGATATTTGTTTCTTTCTTGAAAGAAAAAAGCAATTAAGCAGTAATACTTATTCTTGAGTATTTTTGTTTAATATTTTTGTGCTTTTTTTAGTTATAATGCGCCCATGAAGAATCTTAGAGGTTATAAAAAATCATATTTTAAATTAGCTGTTATTGCAATGTACTCAACCTTGTGTACTTTGTCAAAAATAGAAATAAATATGCAATACCATAAAAGAGCCTACGAAGATAGTATTAAATGTCTAGACCCTCCTTTTTTCCTTTTCTCTTACAATACAACATACTAAAAACAAAATAAAAAATGTAATACTTATTAAATAAATAATAGGTATTAAAATGATGAAAGAAAAAAAGGAAGAAATTGAATACAAAAATTACAACAAGTTTAATTACATGTGCATTATTAAGTACAAGTTTATTTGGATTAGAAGAACTAGGAAATATTGAAGTAAGATCAAGTTTAATCCATACAGATGAAATAAATGCTACTTATGCGACTGAAATCTATTCTAAAGAAGATATCGCAAAAACGAAATCAAAAGATATATTTGAATTTTTAAATACTCAAACATCTGTTAATATAGCTCCCAATTATGGAAATCCTTTTGCACAACTTATAGATTTAAGAGGATATGGATTAACAAATGGGTATCAAAATTTAGTTATTTCTATTGATGGAAGAAGGTTAAATAATATTGACATGGCTCCTCAATTGTTGTCTTCTATTGCAATTGATTCAATTGAAAAAATTGAAATAATTAAAGGAAGTGGTTCTGTTGCTTATGGAGATGGTGCAAATGCAGGTGTTATTAATATAATAACGAATGGTAAGAACAGTAACTATATAAAAACATATTATGGGAGTAATGGGAATAAAAATGCCACTCTAAGCCTTGGCTACAATACTGATAAGTTTATAATAAATGCTTTTGCAGATAATACCTCTTCTGATGGAAGTAGAAATAACTCTAGTGGAGATACAGATGAGAATTTCAATAAAAACAAAAATATAAATGTATTATTTTTCCCTAATGACTCTTTGGAATTAAGAGTAGGAAGATTATTCTCTAATACAAGTGTTTATTATGGAAAGGGATTAAGTCTAGACGAATATAAAAACAATCCTAATCAATCAAGTACCTTTACAAAAGGTTTGAATGATACTTATACAACGACCCTTGGGGCAACTTATTTTATTAATAAAGACTATACTTTAGATATTGATTATTCTGATACTGACAAAAGAAGTCAATTCCTTTATTCCTCTGGATTTTTATCTGTTTACAGTACAGAAGCAGAAACTTTAAATACTAAATTGAACATTAAAAAAGATAAATTTAAGATTGCACTTGGTATTGATATTTTTGAAGCTGAACGAACAGCTAAAACAAACTTAACCACTAAAAATAATAAAGCAGTTTTTTTAAGTGTAAACTACAAGTTAAACAATGACATCTCTTTATCTTCTGGAATTAGAAAAGAAAAAGTCGAATATATTTATGCCTTAAATACGGGAAGTAGCATAGACAGTGAAGCTAGTTTAAATGCTTTTGACTTGGGACTAAATTATAAAATAAATAACAACTCATCTATTTTCGCAAATTATAATAAATCTTTTCAAGCACCAGATATTGATAGATTTTTTAAATCAGGGACATTTAATGCTTTTATTGAACCAGCAAAGGTTCAAACTGCAACTCTTGGATACACTAATATTCATGAAAAGAATAAATTGAAAGTTTCTATCTTTCGAAGTAATTTAGAAAATGAGATTTACTACTATAAACCTGAATTTATAAATACAAACATAGATAAATCGCATAAATATGGTTTTGAGCTTTTTGATAAATTTTTGTTCTCAAAAAATTACTTTACTTCCCTCAATTATTCTTATGTTATTGCTAAAATAGATAATGAAGATAAAGGTAATGGTACTTTTAATGGAAAAGATTTACCTGGTGTTCCAAAACACAATGTCACCCTTAATTTAGGTTATCAAAGTAAGAATTTTTCTTCAAACATATCTCATACTTATAGAAGTTCAACGTATTCTGCCAATGATTTTGAAAATACTTTTACTCAGAAACAAGAATCTTTTAATTCAACAGATGTAAATATTTCCTATACATACAAAACAGTAGAGTTCTTTGGAAAAATAGAGAATTTATTTGCTGAGAAAAATGGCTTTTGGACAAAAGATGATAATATTTATCCTTTCAATTTTGAAAGAACATATTTAGCTGGAATTAAATATAATTTTTAATGAAATTTTTCATATCACTTCTTTTTTACAGTTTATTTAATATTACATTATTAGGAGAAAGTCGTATTATTACGCTTTCTCCTTCTTTAAGTGAAATTGTTTTTGCTTTAGGAATGGGAGATAAAATAGTTGCAAATACTAGGTATTCTAACTTTCCAAAAGCAGCGCAAAAACTTCCAAAAGTAGGAAGTTATGCGAATGTATCTGTTGAAAAGATATTGGCATTTAAACCTACTATTGTTTTATCTCAAAACTATGATCAAAATTTCTTAAAAATTTTAAAACAGCTCAAAATTAATACCAAAGTTTTTCAAACCTCTTCTTTACAAGATATTAAAACCACCATTAAAGATTTAGGTATTTATTTTAAAAAAGAGGAAAAAGCAAATGAGCTTATTTCTGCTATTAATAATGGCTTAAAAAATTTAAAGAATATTGTTAAAGATAAAAAAATTCTAATAGTAATTTCTCCAAGAAAAAGCCTCACACATGGAATTTATGTAACAGGGAATCATATTTATTTTGAAGATATAATTAAAGCAAGCGAAAATAAAAATGCATTTTATTCAAAAAGTTCTGCACAACCCATTGTAAATGCAGAAAAGATAATAAATATGAATCCTGATATAATAATTCTTTTAGCGCCATTCTTATCAAAAAAAGTCAAAAAACAAAATTTACTTATAAAAAAATGGTCAAGCTTGCCAGTAAGTGCAAGTGTTAAGAGAAATATTTATGTAATATCCGAATTTTATGCAGGAATTCCTTCTCATAGAGTTCAATACTTTATCAATGATTTTAGGAAGATACTTCAAAATGTTAGAAATAAACAATTACAATAGCAAAATTTTAACAAACATTTCTTTTTCTTTAAAAGCGGAAGAGAACTTAATTATATTGGGGGAAAATGGCGCAGGTAAAAGTACCTTAGCCAGAGTTCTATGCAATTTAATAGAAAATCAAAGTGTATCTTTTCTTGATAAAAGTCTTTCTTCTTTGAGTCTCAAAGAAAGAGCCTTACTTATTAATTATATTCCTCCAAAATTAGATATTTTTGATGAATATATTACACTTAGAGAATTCTTCACCCTTAGTTTTATTAGCAGTGTTAATAATGAAAAAATCGATGCTATCATTGATTTATTGTCTTTACAACACTTAGAGCACAAAAGTTGCCAACATTTTTCTTCAGGTGAGAAACAACTATTATTATTGGGCTCTGCTTTATTACACAATGCACAAACGACTATTTTTGATGAACTTTCTGCTAATTTGGATATTAATCGTTTAAAAGAAGTTTTTGATATCTTTAATTCGCCTGCTTTAAAACAAAAAATTATAATTACACATAACTTGGATTTAGCCTATGCTTTAAAATATAAAGTTCTTTATTTACAAGAAGGTAAGATCGTTTTTTTTGGAGAACATGAAGAATTTTTTTCAGCAAGTAATTTAAAGAAGTTTTACAAAGGTAATCTTATAAAAATCAATGAACATTTGGTTGTTAACTTATGAAAAAAATTTTATTTTTATGTTCACTTCTTTTGATTTGTTTTGCACCTTTTATAGGGGAAGTAAGCATGAGTTTTTCTGAAATATTTAAAGAAACTACTGTGACATATAAAGTGTTTTGGGATTTAAGAATTCCTCGTGTATTATTGGCTTTTTTTGTTGGGGGAATCTTGGCTTTATCGGGTTTGATTTTTCAAATTATTTTTAAAAATGCACTTATTACTCCTTATACTTTAGGAATTGCTAGTGGGACTACTTTATTTACTGCTGTGTCAATTTTGGCTTTTCCTTTTATTCCTTTATATATTCCAGGGGTCTTGGGTTCTTTTTTTACTATTATGGTTTTATATTTTATTTCAAAAAAAATACATGCCAATGAAATAGCTGTATCTACAAACTCAATTTTATTAATTGGAATTGCTTTGTCGTATTTTTATTCTTCTGCTTTAATGTTGGTATTTTATATGAGTAATTTAGAAGAAAACTATTCAATCATACGTTTTACTCTGGGTAGCTTAGATACCATAGGTTATAAGAGTGTAAGTATTGTTTTTTTAGTCTCCTTGATTTTTTATACAGGAATTTACTCTTATAAAAATAAAATCAAACTTCTTTTACTTTCAAATGATACTGCTTTTTTAAAAGGACTTGATGTTCATAAAACAAATTTGTTTTTACTTGTACTAATTTCTTTATGTGTAGGTATTTCAATCTCTTTTGTAGGTCCCATTGGTTTTATAGGCTTGATTGTTCCTCATGTAATGAAGTTATTGTATAAACAAAGTGCAGATAAATTGATTTTCCCTGTGTTCTTTTTTGGAGGTGTGTTTTTGGTTGTTGCAGATTTAATTTCGCGAAATTTAAATACCGCTTCGTCTTTACCAATTGGAGTTGTAACTGCTTTTATAGGTGCTCCATTTTTTGTATATTTGCTTGTTAAAAGGAATAAAAACTAATGCATGCTCTTTGTATTTCTGCTTGTGCTTCCAATCAAGGAAAAACTATACTAAGTACCGCTTTATTGTACCACTATAAAAACAAGGTGCGTCCTTTTAAAATTGGCCCTGATTTTATTGACCCTTTATTTCATGAAAAAATATCTAAAGAAAAAAGTATTAATTTAGATACTTACATTATGAATGAGGAACAAGTAAAATGGATGTTTGATAAATATGCAAACAAAGATTTTAATATTTTAGAAGGAGTTATGGGATTTTATGATGGCATGGATAAAAATGCTTCTGCTTATGATGTCTCTTCTTTGCTTAAAATACCAAGCGTAATAATATTAGATGCCAGTGGATCTTATATAACACTGGCTGCTGTGTTACAAGGACTGTGTAACTTTAGAGAGGATAATACTATAAAAGCTGTTATTTTTAATAAGGTGGCTTCACAATCGCATTATGATTTGATTAATACATGCATGCAAAAAGAATGTTCCAATATTGTATCTCTTGGTTGGATAAAAAAAGATTTAGATGTACTTGATTCTACTCATTTGGGCTTGAGTTTAGATAATAATAACTACAAATTATTGGAAAAAATATCAAAAGACGTCTTAGAACATATAAATTTAGAAAAACTAGAAAGAATTTCTGTTTATAAAAAAGCAGCTAAATCTGTTTATCCTTTCATTAAACAAGAAAAAGTACAAAAATCAATTGCTATTGTGAATGATGATAATTTTTGTTTTTTATATTATGACAATGTAGTTTTTTTTAAAGAAGTATTTGAAAAAGTATTCTTCATTTCTGCTATTGATGATGAAGTTATTCCTGATGTGGATGTAGTATATATTCCAGGTGGTTATGTTGAAACAAAATTGGCCTATGATAAAATAAAAGATTCTAATAGTTTTAGGACGTCCTTAATAAAACATGGAAAAAATAAAGCTATTTACGCTGAATGTGCGGGTTTATTGTACTTGGGAGAAAATGTAGATGATAAAAAAATGTCTGCATTACTTCCTTTAGAATTTACGCTTCTTAAAAAAGCAGCAAGAATGGGATATTATAAGAATGACTTAAATATCACAGGACATGCTTTTCATTACACCCAAGTAAAAAATGAAGTACAAGGTGAATACACCTTGTACAAAAAAGCTTCTTCAAAAGCTTCTTACGCTGCTTTTAAACATAAAAAAGTTTTTGGGACCTATTTACACACAATGTTTAGAAACAACTTTCATCTTATAAAAAGGGACTTTGCTTTAGAATAAGTTCTTTTTTTATTCCCATTATTTTGGATTTAAGAGGGCTTTGATTTTTTTAGGAAGATGAGCAAAAACCATTTGCTCATTTTTTAGAAAAACTCCCTTTTCTTTTACTTCTAATTCTACACTCATTTTATCTTTTCTAAATATTAAGATTTTATATTCTTTTGTTTCTTTTGTAAAACAAATATTTTTATTTTTTAAATTTATTATTTTCATAAGAAATTATAATCAAATAGTCTTATTTTTTGTTTACTTTAAACTTTAAGTGATAAAATTATTGGGATTATAATTTACAATATAAAGGTTAGAGAATGACACACAGATATATTGGAAAAACAGGATTGCGAGTTAGTCCTATTTGTTTAGGAACAATGACCTTTGGTTCATGGACTTCTAAAAAAGAAGCTTTTAAAATTATGGATAAAGCCTATGATGAAGGAGTTAATTTTTTTGATACAGCAGAACTATACCCAGTACCTCCCAAAGCAGAAATGCAAGGTGTAACAGAAAAAATTGTTGGAGAGTGGTTAAAAACAAAACCCAGAGATTCTATTATATTAGCATCAAAAGTATCAGGAGCTGCTTCTGGGTGGTTTGTACCACCTACAAGGCATGGTTTAACGGCTGTGGATTCTTTTCATATTAAAAAAGCCATTGAAACATCTCTAAAAAAACTAGACACTCCTTATTTAGATTTATATTATATGCATTGGCCTGATGCCATTGTTCCAATTGAAGAGAGTTTAAAAGCCTTTGATGCATTAGTTAAAGAAGGAAAAGTAAGATACATTGCTTCTTCAAATGATACAGCCTATGGTTTAAGTAAAGCCACTGAAACATCAAAACACAGAGATTTAGCACGTTTTGAAGGAATCCAAAATAATTTTTCTTTGGTTAATCCACGTGCATTAGATGAAATATCTGAAGTTTGTAAAAAAGAACAAATTTCACTTCTTCCTTATTCTCCAATGGGTGGAGGAATGTTAAGTGGAAAATATAATAATGGCTTATATTCAAAAGATTCTAGGTTTGGTGAATATTTAGCCAATGAAAACCCTCGTGTTCAGGAGATGGCTAAACGTTTTGTAAATGAGAAATCAATTGCTGCGTGTAAAGAATATGTTATTTTAGCAAAGGAGCTAGGGATCTCACCTGTTACCTTAGCTATTGCTTGGTCTAAAAACTTTGATTTTGTAGCTTCTACTATTATAGGTGCAAGAAGAATTGAGCAATTAGATGAATCCTTAGCTGCAATGGATTTGGATTTATCAAAAGAAACAATGGATAAAATAGCTAAGATACAAAATAAAATTATGTATCCTTTAGGTTAATAGCCTTAAATAAACCTATTTGAAACTTATAAATAACTGTTAAATTACAAGAATAAATAGCATAAAAAGGGATTTACATAAATTTTACATTTTTTAATAATTAATGAAAAATGCTATCTTTATGCTATTTTTACTTGTTACAATTATTTTGTCAGTGGATAATTAAAGGATTGACCAAAAAACTTACGAAACAAAAATATTAGAATATTTTATGTGTCACTATTTTGTTTCTTCAAAAGATTTGAATAATTTGGCTGTTATTTAAATCTTAACCTCTTGATCTCTTCATACATATACATCATTTTCAACTATCAAATTCTGGGTATTTTATCATATCTTATAGCTATTTCTAAAGAACTTTTAAGTATTATTATACACAAAAATTCAAGGAAGCATAATGATACCAAGAGTATTTTTAACAAAAGAACAATATGAAAAAGAACTACAAAAAGGCGATATGCCACATAAAACATACGAAAAATATTTAAAAGAAGCAAATAAACTTTATGATGAACTAGAACAAGAAGAAGAATAGTTATTAATAAGTAAGTTTTAGAATTATTATGATACTATTTTGAAATTTAAATTTGGAGTATATAATG
>Ga0105355_10002834_pt1 | contig 15520 bp, 14 predicted proteins | sample GOMGulsemesocosm_2_FD_83508 | JGI IMG/M metagenome (GOLD analysis project Ga0105355, IMG submission 83508) | Methane-oxidizing microbial communities from mesocosms in the Gulf of Mexico - GOM9C Gulf of Mexico | ecosystem: Environmental > Aquatic > Marine > Cold seeps | place: Gulf of Mexico... | reverse complement strand
TAAGTGTGGTGGTAAATCAAAGGAGAACTGGGATACTTTCATGAAAATCTATCGTCAAATTACAAGTGCGGCGCTAGTCTATTATTGCGCCGACTAATAAGCAAGTTTGGCAGGCTTTTTATCTTCAAAAGGTTGTAACTGTCACTAAATATATTCATTTCAATTTAGTGACAGAATTTACAGCAGAGGGAAGTTTTGTTGGTAATTATTTGCCATGTAAAGAAACGAGTAATTCAGCTTCACCACGGGCAAGGTCACATTCTTTGATGAGGTCATCGACTGAGGCCCCAAGTTCTACCATTTTCATCGCGTGACCATACAGCTTAGTTTGCGGATCATGACTAACCTTCGCCATTTCGTCTTGGCGTTCTATCGCTTGGGCTAATTTCCCCTCAACGTCTTGAACACGTGTACCCACTCCTAATGTGCCACAACGCAACTCATGCACTTCATCTTTGATGGCTATGATCTGACGCTGCTGCTCATGAAATAATAATTTGAGGGCACCTATTTGGCGTTGTCGTTTATCAAGCACAAACCATAAAACAATAACACCCATCAATAAAACAACAGGAATAGCCCATAAAAAATACTCGCTCATGCATTACCCTGTTGTTTTCATAATTTTTTTAGACATCTGATGTTTAGCTTAAAATGTTGAAACGTCATCCCACTCTTCATCACTTAATAATTTATCAAGATCAACAAGAATTAATAATTCACTTTCACGATTACACACGCCTTTAATGAATTTAGCACTTTCATCGGTGCCTACATTCGGTGCGAGCTCTATTTCAGAGGCCTTCATATAAACAACTTCGGCAACACTATCAACTAGAATACCAATAACTTGTTTGTCCGATTCAATAATAACAACCCGAGTATTATCTGTGATATCAGCAGGCATTAAACCAAAACGTGATCGGGTATCAATTACTGTGACAACGCTACCACGCAAGTTAATAATTCCTAATACATAAGACGGTGCACCTGGTACAGGCGCTATATCACTGTAACGTAGTACCTCTTGCACTTGCATTACGTTAACGCCGTAAGTTTCATTCTCTAACTTAAACGTAACCCATTGCAACATTTCATCGCTGTCTACTGAATTTACTGAATTTACTGACATTTCTGTTTCTGCATTCATTTTATTTTCCTTTAGTACAGTGAGCCGTTATTTCGGCTCATTGCTTTCAAATAATTCGATAAGGGCATCGACGTCCAATAAACTACACATGCGATGTTTTACCGTACCTGCAAGCCAAGGGTTTCGTTTTACGTCCGTTCGCCATTTTATTTCATTGTGTGATAATGTTGTGTTATCGATTAAGCGATTACACTCTAATCCCCAATTACTATCACCTATTAATATAATATACTGATAATTTGGTGAATATTCTACTAGTGCACCAAGTTTTTCAGGCATTAGATATAATGCAGTATCTATGACGTTAAGCTTTTCTTCACGTTCAATTTGAACGCCACTAAACCAAGGCGGTTTACCAATTAATTTTGATAAAGATTTCTTACGATATATCCCTTTGAGTTTGACTAAAGGAACTGAAAAAACTTGTCCCATGGCCTCAAAAAATAACGCGGGAAAACCTTCTTCAAGTTGCTCATGCAACATAACTCTCATTATTGGTGCTGTTTTATGAGCGACATCGGTGCTAACTTCAGGGGTGGCCACTTTTTCTATAATTTCTTCAACTGGCTGCTCTACAATTTGTTCTTCAACCGGTGTTTTGTTGCTCGGTGCGGTAATGTCCACTTCACCATGTAGTAATGATGGATCAATAAGTTCGTCAGACACATCGATTTGAGGGGCGTCGTCCCCTACTTTCTCTAATAGTTTGGCCAGTGGTTGAGATTCAATATCGACACTATCACTAGGTTCATCTAGTAATACATCGAAAAAATCTTTGACTACTTTTGAGGAGCGACTCTCCATAATATTCCTTGCTTTAACCGTTACCGTCGTTTTTATCTTGTTCGAATAAAGTATCTAATAACAAACCGTAAGCGACTACACCTCTGCTGCGCGGTAAAAACTGTGGCAGTGGTAAATGACGCTCGCTTGCATCTCTAAATTTAGTATCGACAGGGATAACCTTATCCCATACGCGATGTTTAAAATGCGATTTCATTGTATCAAGTGATTGACGACCTGCTTTGGTACGCCTATCGAACATCGTTGGTACAATTAGATAATTATACGGCTTTTTATTAGAACGTTGCATTATTAATAACGTCTTTATCATGCGCTCTAAGCCTTTAAACGCTAAGTATTCCGTTTGCACAGGCACGACTACACGAGTGCTACAGGCCAGTGCATTAACCATCAACACACCCAACACTGGTGAACAATCAACAATGGCATAATCATAGCGTTCTGAAAGGCCCGAAAGTATGCGCTTTAATATCAAGCCCATACCTTCTTTGTGGCCTAGTTCTCTATCGAGTGTAGCTAACGCCATGGACGATGGAATGATATCTATCTCATCGACCTTTGTTTTTTGGATAACTTTCTTAGCCAGTCTATCTATAAACTTTTCTGGGCACGTAAATAAATCATACAAGGAATAGTCTAACTCGTCACAATCAATGCCCAGAGAAAAGCCCATGGATGAATGGGGATCGATATCAACAAGTAATACACGCTTGCCACGTTTTGCCAATATGCCCGCAAGCGTTAATGCTGTTGTCGTTTTCCCAACGCCACCTTTTTGATTCGCTATACTCCAAACTTTCACCGATTACTCCTGTTTACGGGTGGTAATGCGCAAGCCACCATTTGGTAACTCTATGACTTGTATCTCATCACTATCTTGTATAGGTTGTGCCTGAGCAGTAGACTCTTGTGGAACTGATTGGGTGATGCTAGTGGCCGATTCAACCCAAGCAAATTTACTTATAGCAATAACAACTCGGCGATTTTGGGCGCGCGATTGCACGTCAACATTATCAATCTTTGGACGGTATTGCCCGTAAGCTTCAATAGCAAGGCGCTGGGGCGCGATATCAAGTAATTGTAGCTCTTGCACTATAGCACTGGCTCTGGCTGAAGATAATTGCCAGTTAGATTGAAATTGCTCATTGCTAATCGATTGATCATCTGTATAACCTCGCACATGCACGAAATTATTTGCAGGGGCAATAGTATTGATAACCTGTCTTAATACTGCTTTTGTAGCGCGTCTTGTGACAGCACTACCACTATCAAATAATAATCCACTTCTAAACTCAATGGTCAACCAATTATCGTCTTGCTCAATTTGAGCATAACCTTTTTCAACAACTTCTAGTAAATCTTGTGCCAGCTTCTCTTTCATTGAAGAAAAAGGGGTACCAAGTAGCTTTTTATCAGGATTGACTAATTGACTATCACCTTCAACAGGTTCACTGCCAACCACATCTAATAGCCCTTTATTAAAGTCGTTATTTTCACTAATTTTATCTCCTGAGGTCAGTGGGGTATCACTGGTATTTTGAATAACGTTGCCCTGACCACCTTGAGCTTGCCTTCCACTTAAGTGAAAAATTTCACCTAAGCTGTCTGATAAAATTGCGTGCTTTTCTTCTTTGACTAACGCAAACGCATATAAAACGACAAATAGTGCAAAAAGCAGCGTCATGTAATCAGCATATGAGATCAACCAGCGCTCTAGATGGGAATCTTCTTTAAGGGCTGATTGTTGACGCCGTTTATTTAGCATAGGAAACTTTGTAAGCTTCTAATCGGCGTTCAATACTTTGAGGATTATCGCCGCGATGAATCATTAAAGCACCTTCAACAATCATTTCGTAATACAGCGTATTTTGGAAAATGACATGGCGCAATTTGTAATGAATCGGTAGATAAATAAGATTGGCAAAACCTACACCATAGATAGTGGCAACAAATGCTGTTGCTATGCCTCCTCCTAATGCGTCAGGCTGATCGAGGTATTGCATCGATTGAATGAGACCAAGCACGGCACCTAAAATACCTAATGTAGGACTATATCCTCCCATCGATTCATACACTTTGGCGCTGTGGGTAAATTCATCACGTTGAAAATAAATTCTCGTTTCCATGGCTTCTTGTAAAAGCTCTGGGGTAGAACCATCAACTAACATCATCAAACATTCTCGTATGATGGGATCGGTTTCTTTCTTTAACTCATCTTCAAGTGGTAAAAACCCGTCGGTTCGAGATAGATTACACCATTTAATCAATGTTTTAATTCTTGAATTAACATCAAACTGTGGCGGAAATAAAACCCATTTAAGTAAATGCAAACTGCGGACAAACGTATGCCAAGGTGTTTGAATCATTACTGCAGCTAATGTACCCACCAACACGATCAGCAATGCAGGGCCATTATAAAGCGCAATTAATGAGCCGCCTTCAAGTAATTGCCCACCTAAAATGGCTAATATAGCCAGCGCCAGACCGACGAGGCTTAATCTATCCATGAGTCATTTCTTTAACAATAGAATCACCAATCACATCGATTGACATAACCTTATCGGTTATTCCTGCTTTTTTCACAGCCTGAGGCATGCCATACACAACACAACTGGCTTCATCTTGCGCCCATACTGTTGCGCCACGAGATGACAACATTTTTGCGCCATCACAACCATCAGCACCCATTCCTGTTAATACAACCGTCAAGGTGTTGCCATCGTTATATTTTGAAATAGTTGCAAATGTCACGTCAGCGCAGGGTTTGTAATTTAGATCGGCGGGGCCTGGTGTTACTTTTAATCGATTACCTCGATCTAATAACATTTGCATACCGCCCGGTGCTAAATATGCGTGTCCAGGTTTGATGATATCGCCATTTTTTGCTTCACTCACACCGATACAACATAAACGATTTAAACGCTCGGCAAAGGCGCCGGTAAATGCCGCAGGCATATGCTGAACTAACAAAATTGGATAAGGGAAATTCGCAGGGAACTTACTTAATACGGTTTGTAGTGCAACTGGACCGCCTGTCGATGATGCGATAGCTAACAGGTTATATTTCTTACCACTGGCGCTTACTATACCGCTGCGGCCACCGCTTAATCTATCAGGAGCTGAGACAGACCTTTTTAAAGCAGCCTGCTGCGAAGTATTGTTCATTGTGGCTCTGGTGCGTTGCGACGTAATGCCACTTCGTTCGGGAGTTCTTGTGGTTAGTGTAGACGGCGCCGTACTTGTGCGCCTGATGCTGCTGCGCCGACTTCCTAATGCTCTAATAGCTGTCGTGATACGTTCTGTTGCTACTTTTCCAGAGCCTGCAATCTCTTCAAATTTCTTTGGCAAAAAATCTGCAGCACCGGCGTCTAATGCATCTAAAGTCGCTTTAGCGCCCTCATGGGTAAGAGATGAAAACATCAAAATGGGCATTGGCTGTTTTGCCATTATCTCTCTAGTCGCATCAATGCCATTTTTAATCGGCATTTCAATGTCCATCATGACCACATCAGGTTTTAAAGACAGGGCTTTTTCAACACCCTCCTGTCCGTTTTTTGCATAATCGATGACTTCTAAACCTTCTGCTTTGGTGACTATATCTCCAATACAGCGTCTAAAGAAATGCGAGTCATCTACTATTAATACCTTAATACTCATTTAAGGCTCGTCCTCCAACAAAAGACACGGTCTGATACATGTTAAGCATAGCGCTTTAGTAAATTACCAATATCAACAATTAATGCAATGCTACCATCACTGGTAATAGTCGCACCTGAAATGCCCGGTGTACCATGTAGTAATGCGCCTAAAGGCTTAATAACAACTTCTTCTTGACCAATCAACCCATCGACCACAAAACCAACAGTTTGGGGCCCAATTTGAACCACAACCACATGGCCTTCCGTTCTGTCTTTATCATATGAGAAGTCTTTACTGAGCCATTCATCGAGGTAAAATAATGGTATAGCTCTATTTCTAACGGATACTGTTTTTCGTCCATCAACAATATTGGTTTTTGTTAGATCAAGATTAAAAATTTCGTTCACAGAGACAAGGGGTAGTGCAAAAATTTGCTTACCCAGTTGAACCATCAATGTTGGCATAATCGCTAACGTTAGTGGCACTGTTATACGTAAAACAGTTCCAACGCCTTTCTCCGATGAGATCTTCACGGTGCCATTAAGCTGGGTAATTTTAGTTTTAACAACATCCATGCCCACACCACGACCAGAAATATCAGATATTTCAGTCTTAGTCGAGAAGCCGGGTGCAAATATTAATTCAAATGCATCTTCGTCTGCCATTCTTGCAGCCGCTTCTTCATCAAGGACGCCACGTGATATAGCAATGCTTTTAAGTTTCTCTGCATCCATACCAGCGCCATCATCTGTGATGGACAGTAGAATATGGTCGCCTTCTTGTGACGCTGACAACACTACAGTTCCATTTCTCGGCTTACCAGCAGCTTCCCTGTCATCTGGCATCTCAATACCATGGTCAACAGAGTTTCGCACTAAATGGACGAGGGGATCGGCGAGTGCTTCAACGAGGTTTTTATCTAAATCAGTATCTTCACCTTCCATGGTTAACGTAATATCTTTCTTAAGGCTTCTGGCCATATCACGTACTACTCGAGGAAAACGACCGAATACTTTCTTGATCGGCTGCATCCGTGTTTTCATAACAGATCCTTGAAGATCTGCTGTGACGTTATCTAAGTTGGCGACAGCTTTAGACATTTCTTCATCGCCGCTAGTTAGCCCTAAACTCACTAATCGATTTCGAACTAATACTAATTCCCCCACCATATTCATGATGTCATCTAAACGAGCGGTATCCACTCGTACAGTTGTTTCGGCTTGAGGCGCAGGCGTCGCAGCTTTTTTAGCAACAGCTTTTGTTTCGGCTTTTGGAACAGCAACTTTTTTAGCCGGCGCCGGAGCGGGCGTCGCTTTTTTGACAGGAGCTGGTTTTGGCGCAGGGGAAGACTTCTTAGCGGCATCTAATTCATCTAATAACGCCTCAAATTCAGCATCATCAATTTCATCATTACTTTTTGTAGGTTCACTGGCTTTAGTAATTGCATTCTCAACGGGAGAAGGTGTGCCTTTTTTCCCATGGAGCTCGTCTAAGAATGCTTCAAATTCATCATCTGTAATGTCACCAGATTGATTAACAAGATCAGGTTTTGCTACAGGTTCAGTCTTGGCACCATGTAATTCATCTAATAATGCTTCAAACTCATCGTCTGTTATATCGTCGCCATTACTTGTTTCAGCCTTAGGTGCTGGGGTACTTTCCCCTGCTCCATGTAGATCATCAAGTAAGGCTTCAAATTCAGCATCTGTGATTTCGTCTTCTGTTGCCTCAGGGGTCTCAGCAATTGGTTCTGGTGCCGCTTCTACAACTGGCTCACAGACAGTATCGTCTTCACTTTCTGGTTTACTAAGTTTTTCGAGCTCTTCAAGTAAGCGTGGTTCTGCGGGTATTAATGGTTCACGTGCTTTAACCAGCGTAAACATATCGTTAATGCAATCAAGTCCTTCAAGAATAACATCCATTAATTCTGGCGATACAGATCGTTGATTTGTACGTAACAAATCGAAAATGTTTTCAGCGCCATGACAAACATCTACTAACTCTTTGAGGGCCATGAATCCAGCCCCGCCCTTAATGGTATGGAAGCCACGAAAGATTGCATTTAGCAGATCTGAATCATCTGGATTATTCTCTAACTCTACTAGTTGCTCTTGCAAAAGTTCGAGTATTTCTCCGGCTTCAATTAAAAAGTCCTGGAGTATATCTTCATCAACATCAAACGACATAGTTTACAATCCTTTTAGAAACCTAAACTTGAAAGTAGATCATCAACATCATCCTGACCGGAAACAACATCGTGTTTTTTAGATGCTGGCACCATAGGGCCGTCCGGTTCGATGCAATTATCAATTTTCGCTACAGTTTCTTTTTGTTCAAACTGGCCAAACAGTTTTAATAAATTTATTAAATCTTCTTCTACCGACTTAACCATTTCTGATATTTTCTGCAGTACTTGCCCGGTCAAATCCTGATAACCTTGAGCCAAAACAATATCATTAAGTTTTTCGTTTAATGCTTGTGCATCATTAACTGAATCAGCAAAATAAGTATCTAGTTTGTCTCTTAATAATTTAAACTCACCGACTTTAATTTTACAATTTTTAAGTCGTTCCCATGATGGCAAAATATCATTAACCGTTTCGCGATGTTTTTGTGCCAAAGGCAAACATTCATCGACCGCATCCATTGTTTTATTCGCGGCATCAGAGGTCATCTGCACAACATATTCTAATCGTTCTTTAGCATCAGGTATCGATAAGTTAACCATAGAGGTAAACCGCTCATCCATACTCATTTCTGAAAATGAATCATGAAACTGACGTGTTAGTTTACCAACACCATCAAATAGCTCATGTTGTACCCGCTGACTTGCCATTTCAACTATCTGGTTAGCTTCTGAAACATTTCCTTGTTCCAAAGCACTAACTAATTCACGAGCTTGCTCTAACGAGATGTAAGAAGACTCATTATCATTCATATGCATTCCTAGCCTATTAGATTACGATTCCATACGCTGAAAAATTTTGTCCAGTTTCTCTTTTAACGTGCCCGCCGTGAATGGTTTCACGATATAACCATTCACACCAGCTTGAGCTGCGGCAATGATTTGCTCGCGTTTAGCTTCCGCAGTTACCATAAGCACAGGTAAATGCTTTAGCTTTTCATCGGCACGGATGTGTTTTAGCAAGTCAATGCCTTGCATGCCAGGCATATTCCAATCCGTAACGACGAAATCAAAATCACCATCTTTTAACATCGGTAATGCCGTTTGACCGTCATCAGCTTCTTGGGTGTTAGTTAATCCCAAATCTCTAAGTAGATTCTTAATGATGCGTCTCATTGTTGAAAAATCGTCAACAACCAGAATTTTCATATTTTTATCCAAAATATTCTCCAAATATTACATTGCCCAACAGCAATTAAGTCCAACTATTTAATCGACTTTTAAGTCTTACCATCGCTTGTGAGTGAATTTGACTCACACGCGATTCACTAACACTTAAAACTTGTCCAATTTCTTTTAAATTCAGCCCTTCGTCATAATATAACGAAAGAGCTAATGCTTCTTTTTCTGGTAACGTCTTTATAGCGTCACTTAATGCCATTTGGAAACGATCTGACACCGTATGGCTAAAAGATTCATCACTATGGTCGGTTTCTAGATGAATTACATCATCTGATACTCCAAGATCTTCAAAGCCAATAATTTTACCTGAAGCTATATCATTAAGCATTTGAGCATATTCGTCTAGACTTATTGATAATTTTTCCGCAATTTCATGGTCTTTGGGATCTCGCCCGAACTCTTTTTGAAGCTCATCTATCGCTTTCATGACACTACGGCTGTTGCGATGAACAGACCGTGGCACCCAATCGCCACGTCTAATTTCATCTAACATAGCGCCTCTTATCCTGATACCTGCGAAGGTCTCAAAGCTGGCGCCTTTAGTGCCATCAAAATTTTTAGCCGCTTCCAATAGTCCAATCATGCCCGATTGAATGAGGTCATCTAACAACACATTTGCTGGTAAACGCCCCTTCATGTGATGGGCAATTTTTTTAACTAAACCTGCGTGAATAACAACTAACTGGTCGTTGCTCGGCGCAGCGCTAGCATAAGCTGACGCTCTACTCACTAGCATTCTCACGCTGTTTAAAGCGATTTTCAACGAGTTGCTCAATAAAGAATTCTAAATGACCACCTGGTTGATTTGGTACTGGCCATGATGCCACTTTATTAGCCAAAGATTTATAACCTAAGGAAGCAGGCGACTGTGGAAACAGCTCTGTTATCAATTTTTGTTTTCTGACTGAGCGTCGCACGTTTTCATCAAACGGAATAGTTGCTACTAGCTCAAGTGCAACATCTAAGAAGCGGTCAGTAACACGGGTTAACTTAGCGAATAACTCTTGGCCTTCACGCATGTTTCGAACCATGTTTGCGACAACCTTGACTCTAAAAACGCCATGTTCACGTGATAGTAATTTAATTAACGCATAAGCATCTGTAATGGAAGCTGGCTCGTCACAAACAACGGCAATTACATCTTGTGATGCTCTAGCAAAGCTGACAACCATATCGGAGATACCTGCAGCGGTATCTACAATGAGCACATCAAATTCATGACGCATTTCACTAAAAGCCCTAATGAGTCCAGCATGCTGGGCAGGGTCTAATTCGACCATCGACTGTGAGCCAGATGTTGCTGGAATTATGCTTATACCTAACGGTCCTTGCACGATAATATCGTCGAGTTCACACTCACCAGATAGCACATGCGAAAGATTTTTTTGAACTCGCAAACCCAACATAACATCAACATTTGCTAATCCTAAATCGGCGTCAAGTATCAATGTACGTTTACCTTGTTGCGCAAGGTTTGCAGCTAAATTAAGCGATACGTTCGTTTTCCCAACGCCGCCTTTACCGCCTGTTACAGCAATCACTTTAATCATTTTATTTTGATTCATTTTTCTTAAACCACTCGCTTGATCCACTTTTATGCCTACCTGTTAAATCGTGCAAAGTTTGATGTGTTGTCAGGCAATTCTTCAATGCCGATAGAGTCAACAACACTACTAATTAATTTCTTTATATCAGCGACGCCAATATCTTCTGGTACACGTTGACCATTGGTCAAATAGCCAATGGGAAGTGCATTACCAATGGCAACACTCAATATTTCACTAGCCCCAATCGCCTCATCCATTTTTGTAACAATACAGCCTGTTAATGGGATTTTTCTAAATTGAACAATCGCCTCTTCAAGCACTTTACGCTGCGCCGTTGCTGGCAAGACTAAATAGCTACGAATCGCCACATGACTTGAGCCCATTAACGTAGTTAACTGCTCATTCAAACGGATATCTCGTTGCCCCATACCCGCAGTATCAATTAAAACTAAACGCTTATCCCGGTGTTGATAAATGGCATCAGCCAATTGCTGTGCATCTTTTGCTACAGTCACTGGGCATCCCATGATTTTACCATATGTATTTAATTGCTCATAAGCGCCAATTCGGTAACTATCGGTAGTAATCATTGCAACTTGTTCATGCCCAAAACGCATTGCATAACGTGCAGCCAACTTAGCTACTGTTGTTGTTTTTCCAACCCCGGTAGGGCCTAGTAATGCGACAACGCCACCCTTTTCTAACACATCATTGCTTGTAGAAATAATGCGCTCCAACATCGTCGCAGAGAGCATCTTTTTAGCTTGATCGATATCAGCTTGCGGTGAAATATTGACAACGAGTTGCTGCGCTACATTTTCTTGAAAACCTAATTTAACAAGTTCCTTAACCACGAGGTGCCGAATGGGGTCTCGACGGTTTTCATCTTGGTCCATCAAGCTGCTCACTTGGTGCTGTAATAGCTGCCTCATCGATGCCATTTCATGGCGCAGTTCTTCTATAGCCTGATTATCCGCTGAGTTTGAAAAACCTTGAACACTTTCTTTCAAACTTTCAGCTTGGTGGTCATGATTGTTAGTTGTCTGATTGGCCCAATTAGGAACGGGCTCTTGCGACATATAGTTTTTAACTAATGAAGGCGCTGGCGTTGTCGCTTTTAATTGCTCAGAAATTGTTGGAGAGGTTGGTAACTCTTTCGCTGCGCTATGTGCTTGTTGCTTAATAAGGCGTTGCTGAAAACCAGATAATGAAACTGTATCATCATTAAACTCTCGGTCCATACGGCTAGTTGTATCCCAACTCTGATCTTGGGCGGTTGCGGCTTCACTGATGGCAGGTTGGGGAACATGGGGCTTTGGCATGCTTTCCACGGGCGTTGCTTTAGCAATGACAGCATTATTATCTTCATCAATTGCAGCGACAACCTCAACGCCACCATCCACGTTTTTATTAGACATAATAATAGCGTCAGGCCCCAACGTGATTTTTATCTCGTCAAGTGCACTGCGAATGTCTTTGGCAAAAAAACGTTTAATTTTCAAAAAAACCTCTAACTATTGTCCGACGGAACTTACAATTTTAATCTGTTTATCATCTGGAATCTCTTGGTAAGACAACACTCTTAATCCAGGAATTGTATTTTTAACAAACCTCGATAAAGTTGATCTTAATACACCTGACGTCAATAAGATAGCAGGCAATCCCTCAAGCTCTAATTGTTCAGTGGCATTGGCTAATGAGCTTTGCAAACGTTCTGCCAGCCCTGGTTCCATTCCACCCACTTCACCACCGGTAGCCTGCATCGTTTGGTGCAACATTTGTTCCAAATCAGGTGCTAATGTTATCACAGCTAGTTCAGAGTCTATACCATTGATTTCTTGTACTATTAATCTTTTAAGTGCAATTCTAACAGCCGCAGTTAACACGTCAGGGTCTTGACTCTTGGCAGCATATTCAACCAGAGTTTGAACTATGGTACGTAAATCTCGAATTGGCACACCTTCATGCAAGAGATTCTGCATAATTTTAACAATAGTGCCAAGTGGTAATAAATCTGGTACCAGACCTTCCACCAGTTTGGGGTATTGACGTTGCAGAATATCGAGTAAGTTTTGCACTTCTTCATGACCGAGAAGTTGAGAGGCATTATTTGTTAATAATTGGCTAATATGCGTAGCTACTACTGTTGCCGGGTCAACAACCGTGTACCCTAACGTTTGTGCATGTTCTCGTTGTTCGGGGGCAATCCAAACGGCCTCTAGGCCAAAGGCTGGATCCGTTGTATTAACCCCTTCAACCGTCCCAAACACCTGTCCTGGATTAATTGCCAATTCGCAATCATGTCTAATTTCTGCTTCACCAATAGTAACGCCCATCAATGAAATCCTATAACTATTAGCATTAAGATCTAAGTTATCACGAATATGTACTGCTGGGACTAAAAAACCATATTCTTGTGATAGCTTTTTTCTAACGCCTTTAATACGTGATAGGAGCTCGCCACTTTGTCCAACGTCTACTAATGGAATTAAGCGATACCCTACTTCTAATCCGATAACATCAACTTGATTAACGTCATTCCAACCCAACTCTTTAACGGGTTCAGGGGGCGCTGATTTAGGGGTACCGTCGGCACTAACTAGTTCATTTTTGGATGGTGATTGTTGATTGTTTTTATATAACTTATAGCCAACACCTAATGCTAAAAACGCCATTGATAAGAATGCCACTGTTGGCATGCCGGGAATGATACCCATGATAAACAACAAACTACCAGCAACAAGTAAAGCCTTAGGGTTACCGAGCATTTGGCTAAAAACAATGGCGCCCATTTCTTCTGACTCATTTTGTCGAGTCACCAAAAGTGCCGCAGCAATAGATAAAAGCAACGATGGAATCTGAGCAACTAAGCCATCACCAATAGTGAGCAGCGTATAAATTTCGATGGCTTCACTCATGCTTAAACCATGCTGAACCATGCCAATAACAAAGCCACCGATAATATTAATTACTAGAATTAATATACCTGCAATAGCATCACCTTTAACAAATTTTGAAGCACCGTCCATTGAGCCATAGAAATCGGCTTCTTTAGTAACTTCTGCCCGCCTTATTTTTGCAGTTTCCTGATCAATTATACCCGCATTCAAATCGGCATCTATCGCCATTTGTTTACCAGGCATAGCGTCTAAGGTAAATCTCGCGCTTACCTCTGAAATTCGTCCAGCCCCCTTTGTTACTACTGCAAAATTAATTATGATTAGAATCATAAAAACAACCAAGCCTACAGCATAATTACCGCCAATCACTACCGAACCAAAGGCTTCAATCACTTTACCAGCGGCATCTCCCCCTTCATGCCCTTCAAGTAACACAATACGGGTAGAGGCCACATTCACAGCTAGGCGTAGCAAAGTAGCGATAAGTAATACACTGGGAAATGCTGCAAAATCTAATGGACGCAGTGAGTAAATGGCTACCAAAAGAACAACCATAGACAGCAAGATATTAAATACAAAGATAGAATCGAGTAAAAAGCTTGGAATAGGCAGGACAATCATACCAAGAGTAGCCAATACAATGAGCGGCGTTGCAATACCTTTAATTACAGCTTTATTGTCTGCTAATAGCTGAGTAAATCTCGCTTTAGTGTCCATCAAATATCTTGCCTTTTGCCACTAGAAATAATTTAGCTACTAATTAGCTACCTGACGTTGGAATTTGCAATGTTCGCGCCAAAAAATCAGTGGGAATTTCTTATCAATAACATAGAAATAACAAGCATTTAGACAATAGTCAATACTTTTACAAGCCTGCCATTTTATTGACAATGTCAATTATAACTATAACAAAAAGATTTAACTTATAGCCAACAATGAGATAGTCAATTAACTGGTGAATAAGTGTTCAGCATATGGCGAAAAGCAATTCGGTTAAGTGGCCAAAAATCACGCTAGTGCTTAAGATCGGTGGGGATCTCAAACTCTTTGGGTAAACTGGTCGGCCTACGTCCTTTTCGTTGCTGAAATTGCTCCAATTGATAAACATAAGCGAGTACTTGAGCAACTGCAGCAAACAAACCATCAGGAATCTGTTCATCAATTTCTGTGGTGTGAAATATGGCCCTCGCAAGCGCAGGACTAGCAATAATTGACACATCATGCTCACGGGCGACTTCCCTGATCCTAAACGCCTGATGATCGCCCCCTTTAGCTAAAACAACAGGTGCTCGATTTCCTGACACATCGTATTTTAACGCGACAGAAAAGTGTGTTGGATTAGTTACTATCACATCAGCATCAGGCACATCTTGCATCATTTTACGTTGTGAAACTTCCCTTTGCAGCTGTCTTTGGCGCCCTTTAACTTCGGGTTTACCTTCAACATTCTTGTGCTCATCTTTGACTTCTTGCAGGGTCATTTTTAATTCTTTGTTATGTTTAAAAATTTGATACGGCGCATCAACAGCCGCAATCAACAATAACGAGCAACATAGCAAGATAAAAATCCATAACAGAATATCAAGTGCGCCGAATACATTGAGCGGAAAGGCCGTTTGACTTAGTTGTAAAATACGGGGGAAATAATAGGTCAATAATGCCCATGCAAGTGTAGCGATAACAGCAAACTTACCAATGGATTTTAATAATTCAACGAGGGCATTCATACCGAACATACGCTTTAATCCCTTCGCAGGGCTCATTTTTGACGCTTTAGGCGTAATACCTTCACTACTAAATGTTAGGCCGCCTAGTGCAATATTACCTATAAACGCCGCGATGGTGAGCATAATAATAAAACCTAAAATTGGCCCTGCAAGTGTGGTCATCACTTCTGCCCACATCAATCCAAACTGATTAGTATCAAAAGCCTCATTGCGGGTTAAACTAAAAAGCCGCTTCATCACATTGATTAACGCTTCAGCAATTGCACTACCAAAAACATACATGCCAGCGGCAGAGGCAATTAATACAGCGGCTGTACCTAAATCTTTAGAACGCGGCACCTGCCCTTTGTTACGAGATTCCTGTAATTTTTTTGGGGTTGCTTCTT
>Ga0105355_10002833_pt1 | contig 15520 bp, 9 predicted proteins | sample GOMGulsemesocosm_2_FD_83508 | JGI IMG/M metagenome (GOLD analysis project Ga0105355, IMG submission 83508) | Methane-oxidizing microbial communities from mesocosms in the Gulf of Mexico - GOM9C Gulf of Mexico | ecosystem: Environmental > Aquatic > Marine > Cold seeps | place: Gulf of Mexico... | reverse complement strand
GGGATTTATGCTTTACGTACAATTCCTGATAGCCGAAAAATTCGTGCTGCATTAGATAATATTAAACATGCTGTTGTGATGGGTGCAGGTTATTTAGGCTTAGAACTAGCTGAAAATCTAAAAAAACGAGGTATGGAAGTTACCCTTCTACAATCATCAAATCAATTGATGCCTACCCTAGATAAAGAAATGGCCAGTTATGTTGAAAAACACATTAATCAACATGGAATTAGCTGTCGATTAAATTGTAAGGTCACTTCATTTCAACAAAACTCTGATCAAACCTTAAACTTAAATCTAGAAAATGATGCCGCTATCACGGCTGATGCGGTAATGATTTCAGTCGGTGTAAAACCCAGAGCCCAATTAGCTGAACAAGCAGAATTAGAAATTGGTGAACATGGCGGCGTGCGTGTAAATGATCATATGCAAACCAGTGACGAAAATATCTGGGCTGTGGGTGATATGGTTGAAGTACGCCATGTTATTACAAATGAATGGCATTTGTTTCCTTTAGCAGGGCCAGCCAATCGTCAAGGTCGCCTTGCTGCAGCACATATTGTAGGCCATGAGTTTGCAGGTGCCTCTGCTGATATGCGTTATCGCGGAGTTCAAGGTACTTCTGTTTGTGGTCTTTTTGGACTAACAGTCGCAACAACAGGTGTTAATGAAAAACAATTAAAAAAAGCGGGTTACACAGACTATGAAAAAGTCTATCTGCACCCAAGCAACCACGTTGGCTATTACCCTGGCGCAAAACCTATCCATATGAAACTTCTTTATGATAGTAAAACTGGTAAAGTTTTAGGTGCTCAAGCTTTAGGGGAAGCTGGTGTGGCTAGACGCATTGATGTCATATCATCTTATATTCAAATGAATGCCACTGTTTATGATCTTGAAGAAGCTGAATTGTGCTACGCCCCCCAATTTGGAGCGACTAAAGACCCCGTTAACTTGGCGGGTATGCTGGCAGCTAATCATTTACGTGACAATCATCCCTTAGCACGCTGGGAAGAATTAATGGAAAGTCATGTTCAAGTCGTTGATACAGAAGATCAAAATGATGCAGACCAATTATTAGCATTAATTTTAGATGATCCCTATAAACAAGCTCAAATTGTCGATGTACGTACAGTCGCTGAATATGAAAACAAACATATTCCCAATGCGATTAATGTTCCATTAGATTCATTACGGGAAAGGTTAGATGAATTATCCCGTGAACGTGAGGTTTGGGTAGTTTGTGGTGTAGGTCAACGCGCTTATACAGCAACACGAATTTTGCAACAAAATGGCTTCCGTGTTAAAAACTTATCTGGTGGCATGCAAACCTATCATTCTTATTTAGAATAAACTACGCAAGAGGAATAAACATGGAACAAGCCAATACGTTTAATAACTTCTCAATAGCTCATCAGCTAAAGAGCCGTATTCGTATTCTTGTGCCTAGTTTATGTAAGGATGAAGAACGTACCCATATTTTAATAATCTTATTACTGAAACGACAAGGCATTGAAAATGTTAAGGTAGTTCCTGCAATAGGTTCAATTACTATTATTTTTGAGCCAACAGTCCTACCCGTTAACAATTTACTTATTCTTCTTGATACCGTTATACATAATTTAGGATTAAAACCACTTTCCTCAATTAATGCTCTTCAACATAAAAACAAGCATAAAGATCAAGCACTACAAGATATAGTTTTTGGCATCAGTGGTATGAGTTGCGCATCATGTGCATTATTTCTTGAAATGCTGTTACAACGACAACCCGACATCCTTAAAGCAAGTATTAATTATGTGTCTGAAACAGCTCGTGTAACAGGTTATCTGAACAATAGAGAGCTCTTTAAAATTGTTAATGACAATGGTTATCAAGCTTTTTCAATTGATACATTAGAAGAACGAAAACTATTATTTGATTTAGAAAAACAACATTTACTATCAACAGAATCTCACTTAAAAATGCTCGGATTTTTAAGTTTACCCGTTGCTCTACTCAGTGCTTTTGGTGGCCAATCACGCTCTGTATTATGGCTACAGGCATTATTGGCAACACCGGTAGTATTTTTTGGTGGACGTGATATATTCAAAAAAGCAATCGCTCAGACCAAACAAGGTTCAGCTAATATGGATAGTCTTATCGCATTAGGTGTTGGAGCGGCCTATAGCTATAGTATTCCTGCATTATTCAAACCAACCCGCCATGTCTATTTTGATGCAGCAACAGCTATTATTGATTTTGTCTTTTTTGGCCGTTATCTGGAAGAATTAGCAAAAAACAAAGTAGTTAAAGATATTCGCACACTGGTCAACCTGCAACCACAACAAGCTACTTTACTAAACAATAACCAAGAAACGCTGGTTAATGTTGAGGATATTGCTATAGGTGATATTTTGTTAATACGCCCTGGTGACAAAATCCCTGCTGATGGGATTGTTGTTAATGGTTTATCGAGTGTTAATGAGTCAATGGTCAGTGGTTCTAATACTCCCTGTATTAAAGAAACGGGGCATCAGGTTTTAAATGGCTGTATTAATGGCAGCGGAGCACTGGAAATTCGTATCACCGCAACAGGTAAAGATACCATTTTATCTGGCTTGATTCATATGGTTGACCAAGCTCAAGCTTCAAAACTATCAATTCAAACAACAGTTGACCGCTTTTCTGCTATCTTTGTACCGTCAATTATAGTCTTATCTGCTGCAACTTTTGGTGGCTGGGCATTAAGCGGTGAAAAGCTAGCTCACGCAATGGCTAATGCCATAGCCGTAATGCTTATTTCATGCCCATGTGCATTAGGATTAGCAACACCCGCAGCAACCATTGTGGGAACAGGACGCTCAGCACGTAGAGGAATTTATATTCGCAATGGTGAAGCGCTGGAAACAGCTGCCAGTATTGATACCGTTATTTTCGATAAAACGGGCACCATTACCGAAGGCAATGCCCTAGTAACTGAGTTATTTAATATATCTAAACTAGATGATAATAAAATTATTCAATTAGCAGCATCTGCTGAATTTAATTCTGAACATTTTCTTGGTCAAGCCATAGTTCGCTATGCTAAACAAAATAATATTGGATTATTAAAATCTTCTCGTTTTTATAGCATGCCAGATCAAGGAATACGTGCAACCATTGGCGAACAAAGTATTTTCTTAGGAAATGAGCAATGGCTAGAGAAACAAAAAATCAATATAGAAAACCTACAATCGACTGCTAAAAAACTATCTGACCAAGGTAAAACGCTTATTTATCTTGCCGTTGATCAACAAGCTGTGGGCTTATTTGCTCTTACTGACCCTATCAGAGAAAATGCAGAGTATATTATCAATAAGTTGCATCAGCATAATATCAATACACTAATGGTGACAGGTGATACACAAGCAGCAGCTGATCATATCGCCCAACAAGTTGGAATAGAAAAGGTTATCGCTAAAGCCGCTCCAGATAAAAAATTACAAATCATTAGAGAATTACAACATCAGGGACATCAAGTTGCAATGATTGGCGATGGCATTAATGATGCACCCGCTCTTGCCGCTGCAAATTTGAGCCTAGCAATAGATAAAGGCACTGATATTGCCATTGAATCCTCAGACCTTATTCTTCTTCATGGGGATATAGCCAAAGTGTATGATGCCATTACACTAAGTTCTGAAACATTAGCTAATATCAAACAAAATCTGTTTTGGGCATTTGCTTATAATACTGTCGCCATTCCATTTGCAGTAGCAGGAAAGCTAAGTCCAACAGTTGCATCAGCAACTATGGCTTTAAGCTCAGTTTCTGTACTTGCTAATTCTTTGCGTATTAATAAGAAATAAGGTGATTATTTAGTAAGGGCTCTGGATTCAGCCCGCACGAGTACGATAAAAATGCAAGTTAAAACCTGCGCCCCAATTGGTATTTTGAAATTTGACCAAACTACTCATTATGTATGTTAAGCTGACAGAAAGACAAAAATGATGTCAAAGCCCAATAAACTGGAAAATATTAATACATTCTGGAAGGTGCAATATGTCAAATACACATTCAAAAACTGACCCAGATTATTTAATTGTGGGTAGTGGGCTAGCTAGCCTATCTTTTGCTGCGCTTATGGCTAAGGCTGGAAAGAAAGTTAAAGTTCTTGAGGCTCACGAATTCCCAGGGGGATATGGACATACCTTTGTTGAGGGTAAAAAGTATCGTTTTAATGCTCAATTGCATTATGTCTGGAACTGTGGAGAAGGGGAAACAGTTAATATGTTTCTCAAAAAACTAGGCCTTGAGAAAACGGTAACATTCGAACAATATGACCCCAATGGTTTCGACCATATGCGCATACCTGATTATGCACTGAACATTCCTTCAGACAAGGACGAGTTATGCAAACGTCTATCTAATCTATTTCCAGAGCATACAGAATCCTTTCAAAAATTTATTGCCGAAGTATGGAAAACGGCAACAGAAATAGAAAAACTTCCAGAACCATTAGGTTTTTCATATGTAATAAGCCATCCATTAAAAAGTCAGCATTTATTTAAATACCGTAACTCAACTCTACAGAATGTATTTGATGCCTTTAAACTCCCACTAGAAGCACAAACTCTCCTCGCTCTACAATGGCCAGATTTCTTATTACCACCGGGTAAATTATCGTTCTTTGCCTGGGTCACTCTATTTACTGGTTATTGTCGTGGGGCTTATTATCCAACGCATCATTTTGAGCACGTTATTGATTCTTTAGTTAAAATTATTAAGGACAATGATGGTGAAATCATTTACCAACAAAGAGTCACTGACTTTATACTCGATAAAAACAGAGTAACGGGTGTAAAAACCATGGATGTAAATGATCATACTGTATTAGGAGAATATCAAGGACACGATGTTATTTGTAATATTGATCCAAAACGTGCAGCAGCAATGATAGGAATAGATAAGTTTTCCAATTCTATACGTAACAAACTTGAATATGATTATTCACCTTCAAATTTTGTAGCCTATTGTGTAGTTAAAGGTATTGATTTAAAAGATTTTGGCTTTGGAAACTGGAATTTATTTCATAGTGAACAAGCCGATCTAAATAAGTCTTTTGATGATATGTATGATCGGGCTGATTATTCTGCTCCCAGTTTTGTGATGACAACTCCTGGATTTCTGAGTGATGACAATAGTGATTGCCCTGAGGGTGAACAAATCATTCAATTTTTAACGGTAGCAAACTATCACTTTTTTCATGACTTAAAAATTAGTGATGCCAGTGCCTACCGAAAAATGAAAAAAGAAATATTTAACGCTATGCTTGATATTGTTGAGCAACGATATATTCCAAATTTTCGAGATCATTTAGTTTTTAAAATGTTGGGAAGCCCAACAACTAATGAAAGTTTCTGTGGCAGTCCTGAGGGAAATTCTTATGGATCAAATATAACGCCTGCTAATTTTAATGCTGAACGTTTAAACCATAAAACATCATTAGATAATTTTTACTTTTGTAATGCTTCATCTGGAGCGCCTAGTTTTACAGGAACAATTGGAACAGGTTGCAAATTGTACGAAAAGTTAGCTAACGATAAAGTCTTAAACAAAACCCTATCATGAAGATTGCTATTATAGGTGGTGGTGCAGCGGGTATGACTGCTGCTCATCTACTTGATAAAACTCACGATATTACTTTGTTCGAAAAACAGCCAATATTAGGTGGGAACATCCGAACATTGAATAAGAATGTGCCTTGTGGTTCACTGGATAAGAAAACCACCTTAGAAAATGGAGTTATAGAGTTTCAACGTGATTATTTCCCCAACTTTCATAAGTTAATGGCTAATCTTCAAATCCCACTAGAACATACCCCAATTTCTAGTGAACTTTTTCTAGCTAATGATCACTATTACAAATCCACAGGAGCAATTCGTTACGGTTGTAAAACAAAATGGGAAAAACTTAGAGAAAGCCTAAATCTAGCATCAATTATATTCTCATACTTAAATGTATTTGCCAGAATGCATTTTTCAAGTCAAGATTCCGTGCATAATCGCCCAGTTTCAGATTATTTAGGGGATAGTATTAGTGGTAGATGGCTAAAAATGTTGCTGATGTACGCTTATTCAATGCCTTATAACAAGATTGATGATTTTCCTGCAGAAATAGCTATACCCTTGCTGGCTCACTCTGGCATGAATACCAAATGGGTGCGTATTGTTGGAGGCGTTTATAGCTACATTGAAAAGATCTTAAAACAATTTTCTGGTTCAATTCATTGTAATGCAAATATTATAAGCGTTACTCGTGACACATCTGGTGTTCAAATAAAACTCACCAATGGTGATCAGTATCATTTTGATAAAATCATTTTTGCCACTACTCCAGACCAGGTATTAACCTTATTGAAAGACCCTACGGAAAATGAAATCAAAAGATTTAAAGATTGGGAATTAAATGTTATCAATACAATCATTCATACCGATACTTCAATATATAAACATTTTGGTGTGAGTTATTTCAGTGAATTTGATTTATTCCAAAATAAAGAAGATGAAGGCTGTGGATACAATGCTTATTTAGATCGCTTATGTGGCCTATCAACTGAAGATGATATCAACTTTAGTCTTGCTTATAATATGGAACAGCATATAGCTCCCGAGAAAATCATTGATACTCAGCAGCATAGTTCACCAATGTATAATGTGAAAGCTATACGTTATCGACAGGAAGTTCTGCAAACAAATGGTGAAAATAACACCTACCATGCAGGCGCCTATCTTTTTGAAGGTTTACATGAAGGCGCTGTTACATCTGGCTTTGTAGTATCGGAGTTATTGGGTGGTTTACGTTTGTAGATCCTATAAATAATCAGTATTGAAACCCGCCTTATTTACAAGCCTCATAAGAATTAAGCAAAATTTCAAATTCATCGGCTGGTATAGGTGGACTTACGTAAAACCCCTGAAATTCATCACATTTATTTTGCTTTAAAAAATTCAATTGAGCTGGAGTTTCAATTCCTTCAGCAACCACACTAAGCCCTAAACTTTTAGCCATTGCAATAATCAACTTAGCTAATTCGCCATTTTCACCTTTATCATTAATATCTTTAATAAAAGCACGATCAACCTTTAAAGTATCAACAGGAATTTGGTTAAGAAAGCTTAAAGAAGAAAAACCCGTACCAAAATCATCTAAAGAAACTTTTATCCCCTTTTCTCTAAATACCTTCAAAATATAGATTGCTGATTCAATATTATTAGTTGCACAACTTTCTGTAATTTCAAGGTCGACAAATTGGGTGTTAATACCTGAAGCATCTAATACATTACATATATCATTAATAAAGTTTAAATGTACAAATTGCCTAACCGAAACATTAACACTCAATATTAAATTATTAAACCCTTGCTGATGCCATATTTTTGTTTGCTTACATGCTGTTTCCAAAACCCACCGTCCAATAGGCACTATTAGTCCTGTTTCTTCAGCAATAGGAATAAAATCTAAAGGTGATATTAAGCCTTTTTCTGGATGAATCCAACGAATCAAAGCCTCCATACCTTGAATAGCCCCCGTGTCCACATGTATTTTAGGCTGATAATAGACAACAAACTCATTATTATCTAGCGCCTTTCGCAATTCTTTTTCTATATTCATAGATTGATGCGCACGAGATTTCATATCTTCATGATAAAAATGATATTTGTTTCCTCCTTGTTCTTTAGATTGATACATAGCTATATCAGCTTGTTTAATCAAAACTTCCTTATTAAAAGATTCTTCTGAAGCCATACTAATACCGACACTTCCAGTACTAACCAATTCATTATCTTCTATATAATGTGGTTTAGCTAAAGTACTTAGTATTTTAGCTGCAACCTTTGAAACCCCTTCTGTTGAAGATATTCTATCAAGGATTAAAATAAACTCATCTCCCCCTAACCGTGCCATGGTGTCAGTTTCACGCGTTATTTGCTTCAATCTATTTGCAACTGATTGAAGAAACTTATCGCCGATATCATGTCCTAGAGAATCATTAATATTTTTAAAACGATCAAGATCAATAATGAGTATTGCTAATTTATTTGTATTTCGTTTACACATCTTTAATAAATAATCTAAACGATCATGAAATAAAGTGCGATTAGGTAACCCCGTTAAAGCGTCATAATAAGCTAAATGTCGAATCTTATCTTGAGCTAGATATGTTTCCGTCACATCTTGTACTATTCCAAGAAACCGAACAACTTCTCCCGCTTCATTTGTTATTAAATCTGCATGTTGATGTACAACTTGATATTTATGGTCTGGACGACTAACCCTATATTCAATACTATAAGGAACACCTTGTTCCAAAGACTCTTTAACAGCATTATATATTTTATTGCTATCGTCCTTATGTGTTCGAGCTTTAAAAGCCACAAGGTTACTTTCAAATTCATTTTCTGAAACAGATAAAATACTATAGACTTCATTCGACCAATAAACTTGATTACTTTTAAGGTCCCAATCCCAGTACCCTAGCTGTGCTACTTTATGTGCATGTGCCTGACGTAATTGATGTTTATGAAGTTCAATATCCGTCTTATGTGTTTTTAAAGCATATCGAATACGCTGCTTAAAAATAGGTAAATTAATAGGTTTAACAATAAAGTCTGTTGCGCCTGCATCAAATGATTTTTCAATTGATTCAATATCATCTAATCCCGTTAACATCAAAATGGGAACTTGAAGTTGACCTTCCTCTTTTCTTATTTTGAAACAAGCTTGATAACCATCCATAATAGGCATCATCACATCCATCACGATCATATTAGGTGATTTTTGCTCTACTAATAACAATGCTTGCTGTCCATTCTCAGCAGTAATAACATCATAGCCATCGTCCAATAATGCCTTTTCTATATAGATTCGACCAACGAGTTCATCATCAACAACCAGAATAAGAGGCTTTTCCCTTTCTAGAATATTAATATCCACGTTATTCAACCCCTTTACTCATAAGATCCTCTATAGCCTTTTTACTTGCATCGTACAACTGGCTAATTTCTTCAACAAGTTTATTCATGTTATCTTTGTCGCCTAATCTACATTTTATTTCCACATCATTACAGACTTCAAAAAGTTTAGACATACCAAAGATAGCACAACTACCTTTTAGTGCATGAACAGCAGTTTTTAAAGCATCTAAATCAGAGCTTTCTAGGCTATTGTTGATTTTATTAAGGTGCTTAACACTCGACTCAAAGAATGAATTGATTATTAATGTTATCTTTTCTCCCATCAATTCCTTTGTTTCCTCAAATTTAAGGATATCGATAAGATCTGAAGAACTTGAATTATCAGCAGTTTCTACATTTAATGTTTCAATATTAGTTTCTGTTTCTGTAAGCCATTGAGACAACACTTTATGCAATGAAACAATATTATACGGCTTAGTTAAATAATCATTCATTCCTATATCTAAACACTTCTCTCGATCACCTTGCATTGCATTTGCGGTTAACGCAACAATTTTGATATTGTTTTGACCTGACTTATTTTCAAATTCCCTAATCTCTTTTGTTGCTTCAAATCCATCCATAATAGGCATTTGACAGTCCATTAAAATTAAATCAAATTTTCCATTTTTTCTGGCATCTACGGCTTCTTGTCCATTACTAACTATCTCACTATCAAGACCAAGTCGTAATAATATTTCTTTACCGACATGCTGATTAACCTGATTATCATCAACAAATAATATTTTTCCTTTTAATCTTGTTATTTCAAATTTATTGCTGTGTTCCGTATTTTCAATTAACGCACCATCATCGTTAACCTTTGTTATTGCATCATAAAGCAAAGATTTTCTAACAGGTTTATTGAGTTCTAAATTAAATAAACCCTTGTTATCAGAATCTGAATTAAAGGAACTAAGTAGAATAATTTTGAGTTGTTTTAATGCTGCATTTTTTCGAATTTCTATAGCCACTTCCTGACCAGTAACATGAGGCATATTCATATCGAGCAGTAATATATCAAAGGGTTGCCCTTGTTCTACAGCTTCATTTAGTCGATGCAAAGCAATCTCTGGAATTGTCTCTGCAATATTTTCTCCACCCCAGCTTTCAATATATTCTTTCAATATTAAACAATTATTTTCATTATCATCAATAGTTAAAAATCGAATACCATCAAAAATAGTTGCGTCAACTGTATCCTGAGAAACAATATCAAATGGAAGTTCAAACCAAAAGGTAGATCCTTTTCCAACGATACTATTGAAACCTATCTCCCCACCCATCATTTCAACTAGCTTTTTAGATATAGCCAAACCCAGTCCAGTACCGCCATATTTCCTACTAGTTGATGTATCAGCTTGAGTGAATGCTTGAAATAATATCTCTTGTTTCTCTTTACTAATACCAATTCCAGAATCTTTTATTTCAAATCTTAATACGACTTGTTCTTTAGCCTTATCAACCGTTAAAACTCTAATTAATACTTCACCTTGCTGGGTGAACTTTATGGCATTAGTTATTAGATTATTTAAAACCTGTTGTAATCTATGGACATCACCCTTTAGTTTATTTATCGTATCTGAGGAAATAAACACTGAAAATTCAAGGTCTTTGTTATAAGCCAATTTAGATAATAACTCAGCACTATCTTCCACTGCTTGACACACATCAAAATCAATATTTTCAATATGTAATTTCCCTGATTCTATCTTTGAAATATCAAGAATATCGTTAATAACATTTAACAGCATACCTGCTGAACTATGCGCAATTTCAACATGACGCCTAGCATTATTATCTAAAGATTGGTTTTTTAGTAAATCGAGCATACCTAAAACACCATTCATTGGTGTTCTAATTTCATGACTCATATTAGCAAGAAAATCTGACTTTGATTGAGCTATACCTTCTGCGTTTCTCCTAGCCAATTGCAATTCATCTTTGACATGTTCATTTGCAATTGCAACACCAAGAAGATCACCTATAAATTTTAGTGTGTCTAGCCTTGATTGATTTCGAGAGGGAAATGGATCTGTATAAATAAACAAAATCCCTTGTACCTTACCATCATGAAGAAGTGGAACAATATAATGTCCATGTGGACTCATATTTTTAAAACTATGAGTATGATCAGGGTCAGTCATACAATCATCTGAAACTATAAGTTCAGATGAAACTGCTGCTATACCACATAAACAGCTACCTAATTTAACGCACTTTTCTTTATGCAAAAACTCTTCAGTATATTGACCGTGAGTAACAAACATTTCTAACTCACAAGCGTTTTCAGGTAATAGAAAAACACCTAGTTTATTTTGAATTTGTAACCCTTCTGCCTGAGATAATGTATCCAATACCTCAAGCATACGATCTTTCAGTGATCTTTGTCCTTGTAAAATCTGTGCTACTTTTGCACGATTAAGAGCATCATTCTTATCATCGTAATTTTTTTGATCAAGCTCTTTTACTGATGAAATATCAGTCCGTATAGAAATATATTGATAAACTTCTTCCTGATCATTCAGAAAAGGCACAATGGTAGAATCAACCCAATATACAGAACCATCTTTTGCATGATTCTTAATCTCTCCATGCCAAACATTACCTTTGCTAATTGTTGACCACATACGCTGAAAGAAATCTAAGGAATGTCCTTTAGATTTTACGATTCGATGGTTCTGCCCTATCAACTCTTCCCTTGAATACTTACTAAGCTCAAGGAACTTATCATTCACTGAGATAATTTCACCTCGAACATTAGTAACACTAACGATCGCATGTTGATCTAATGCATATTGCTGATTAGTTAATTCTATTTCTTTATTTTTATATTCTATCTGTAACTGAATATTATCAAAAAAATTTTTATTAACTCTTTTAGCCGTGTTTAATAGAAATAGAAAATAAAGCGGAACAAAAAATGTGAGTGCGGTATAAAAATCAGAATTTTCTTTTATTACTTTCACTTCAATAGGCAATATAAGTAAAACTAAAAAAGAAAGGACAATACCAAAGTGATAAGGCAACGTGGTGATGGCAAATGATGGAATAGCCATATAAAAAAGAATAACTAAAGCCTGGTATTCAAAAGAACTGACAGAAAAAACATTCCAGAATAAGACAGCCCATGCAATAGCGGCTAATGTAGATCCAATAGAAAAACGAGTTAAAAACTGACTATAGTTAAGGTTTACTTTGTCTGTTCTATAAAATAAGAAAGCATCAAATCCACGTAAGATTGAAATACCTATTACTACAAAGAACAAATATTCAATTTCAAAACTTCCAATTAATTTTTCCGGAAAAGTCCAGTAAAGCGCACTAACAACAAGAATAGATCCTATAGTTGATAATTGGCTATTATCATAAAGTGCCTTAACTTGTTCTTTACGAAATAATTGTCTGTTATGCGTTTTTAAAACCTGTGAATACAAAACATTATCCCTATAAATGCACTTGGTATCGACAAGCATCAGTCAATACCCGAACATAATTATTCTTATTGGGTTAAATATAGCAGGTTTTTTTAATTAAACATTAGAATTAACAGGTATATTAATGCAAGGTTGACTCAGGCTAAGAATCATTTTAATACTGCCTATGGCATTCTAAATCACTAAGTCGTAATTATATTTCCAAAACAGTTTTCAAAGATTCCACTCAACCTAAATCATACTTACTTATCATAAAGTCAATTCCTGATTGCAAGGTTTCTCGCCATAATTTTTCTGTTTTCTTATCAAAAAATGGATCAATTACTTTTGCTGCTGTAATCAAGCTATCTAACCACAAAGAATAAAAATAAGGTTTTATATTAAGATTATTTTTATTGTGTTTTTCAGCTATTGTTGCGAGCAAATCTGGTTCGTCATTATTAGCTCTACTCATATACACCAAAGAAGTCATAAGCATAGCCTTTTGAGTACCCATATCAGTATTATGGAAAAGTAAACTTACTTCTTCTGAACTCGAAAGAAAAACCTCATAAAACTGATCTAAAAAGAAAGGATCATTTATACAACGTTCAAAGCTTGCATTAAATTGTGTCGAAGGGTTTTCTTGATTCATTTTAAACCGTCGTGGTTATCGTTTTTTGATGTTTAAAAAGGAGCTTTAAACAAACATGCTCCTAAGTATGAGCAAAAATATTTTAGGCAAAAGATAGGTCTATAGAAAACCTACCGACCTTTTATAAGGAATCGTAATATTATATACGATTCCTATATATATCAGTTCATTTCAATTAAAGAGAGGCTTTAATGTTTATGGTCTGACATTATCTTTGATAGGCTTGTTGCTCTTATCATTGTCAAATGCCTGCTGAGTTAGCTTATCGATAAGCTCTGATGAATAAGAAGTAACTTGGCCTCTCTCAGCTTGGTCATAACCAATCAATAGAGCTGTTTCACTTTCTCTACGATCATCTTGTTCTTCCATATGCCGTAGAGAATCGTAAATAACTTCAGTCGCATTACTATAAAAACCAGACTTCACTTTACCTTGGATAAAGTTCTCTATTTCTGGTGAAAGGTTAATATTCATAGTACACCTCATAAACTCATTATCAGCATTTTAAAGTTGGGAATTTCAATAAATTTTATTAAAATATGGGCTAGATTGTAGAATATATCTTACAGAAAAACTATCTGTAGTTAACTAACGTCTCAAGGTGTTTTAGGTGTGGCATTTATTCAAGCTATACTTTCAGGTGTTGGCCTATTGATTATGGATGTACCTGGAGCTGGAATATGGGCTCTAGGCGTATTATTACTCGCTATTATGCAATTACCCCCTATCCTAATTTTAGGGCCTGTTGCCATCTACGTTTTTTCATCAGCAGAAACAGTACCTGCTGTATTATTCCTAATTTGGAGTTTTATTATTACCTGAATCAGTGAGTTTAAAAATTTCCAAGTTATTTTCCAGGTAAATAAAAAATACTCAGATTATTTTATATGTTTTTTACCAGTAATTAATTGTTTTCATCATTTATCCACCCTAACTTAAGCACCGCACCTTAAACAAAGCCTATTTATATTCATTAGGCAAAATGATCCCCTTGCAGTAAAAACCACATGCCATGATAAGCCTTTGAGCACAAGCTACCCAGCAGCTAATTTTTGATACGTTGAGTCAAAAGCTACAAATCCTGAACACAGTATAGAGAAGCGTAATTTCATTCGATGTCCTGTCGTTATTACCCGTGCTGCCAGATACATCAGTTCTTGTATCACGGTTTTAATCCGCCTTCTTTTTGCAGGGTGTCTCACTGGACTTATATTGCCAACTAAACCTATTAAGCCAATCCAACGCAGGATATTGTAACTGTACGCACTTAAGGTCATGATGAGATCATTGGTTGCAAACTTACCTGAGGGCAATCGTTCTATATCAAGGTCTGTTTTAAATTCACTGTGAAACTGTTCGGATGTTGCATGGTCTTTATATAGAGCGATAATCGCTTCATCACTGTAAGCTGCTTGGTCTAATGAGGTCCACCAACCTTCTATTTCAATTTCAGGCAGCAGTAGCATTTGCCCTGCGGCTGTCGACGTTCTTTCTATAATTTGCATCACTCGGCGAAAACGATAAGTTTGTCCATCATACTGTTGCTCTTCTTCAATACTGAACAATGCAATACGTTTACCTTTTCTGGGTGTAACCCATGCGCCTTTAGTTTCGGCCATGGCTAACCAGTCTTCCTTTTTTTGTCTTCTGGGGTTCCATTTCAGAAGAAAGTCTATTTGTGGGTCATGACTTAACCAGATTCGCGTATCCAATGCATCATGCCCACTATCCAGTCGAACTAAAATAGGTAAGCTGGTTAAACGTTTTGCATAGGGTATAACCCGTTCTAAGGTATATTGAAATTCACTCTGGCAATGTTGTTTTCCTTCTCGCAGTTCATTAGCCAAGCACCAGCCTTCATTACCTAAATACGCCGCAATCGGGGTATAACCATCGTAGCCTTTATAAGTTCTGGATACACCTTCCTTTTTAGTTTTCTCATTGTTCATAGGGTACACATCTATATCTAATGCAACATGTCCCATTTTTAACGGGGTTACAGGCACGTTTGCATTGGCCATAAAATCTATATTGCATTCATGCATCGTTGGTAATAATTCATCCGCTTGTTTATCCAACCTTTGCCTGAGTCTTGAGGTGGACGGAACCTGCTTAATTGCAAGTGAGGTTTTAAAATAATTATCTTGGCGATAATTTTCTATGGCCTCAAAATCACTTTTTCCTAAGCTGAGCGTTCCCATATATGATTTAATCACATCACTATGGCTTATCCCATGTCGTAGTGGAATATTTTTCAGTGCTTTATTTATATTGCCATATTTATTTAAACACAGACCCACTAAAGATAATCCTGCGTGGCTGGTATAGGTTTCACTATCTGATTGTTCGACAATAAACTTTTTCATTTCTCACTCGGTGGGTGAAATTTAAACAAGCCTTATTTTACCATTTTGTTCTTTTTAAATCAGTTAGATACCGTGTTATTTATGTTTTAAAGTCACTGATTCAGG
>Ga0105355_10002829_pt1 | contig 15534 bp, 12 predicted proteins | sample GOMGulsemesocosm_2_FD_83508 | JGI IMG/M metagenome (GOLD analysis project Ga0105355, IMG submission 83508) | Methane-oxidizing microbial communities from mesocosms in the Gulf of Mexico - GOM9C Gulf of Mexico | ecosystem: Environmental > Aquatic > Marine > Cold seeps | place: Gulf of Mexico... | reverse complement strand
TGTCACTTTAGCCTCAGAGCAAATTCAAGAGTGTCAGGCACTTCATAAACAAATTATAAATGCGAAAAGTATTATTGTTCGCACAGAGTTAGATCGCCGTTATCAACAAGATTGTATTGATATTCGATTTTATCGAGATGACCGCCAAGCGGCTATTTGTGGGAATAAACATAAAGTTAAAGAAGTTAGAGAATCGGCTAAAGCAGAATCTCAGCAGTAAGTAGTATTTACTCATAAATATTTAGTCAATGTAGAAAAATGTGAGATAAAATTAATTAAACGGTATGGTAATTTTGAAACCAGAGAAACAAAAGGCTAATTCAATTAAAGTCACTGAACAGCAAGTAAATGCTTCGGATGAAAGTATTGCTAGATTGTCTGGTGAAGTTGATTTTCTGGAAAAAAAGAATGCTGATTTACAAGCTCGCTATACCGCATTATTAAAATTAAACCATCTATCTCAAGAATGTCATGACCTTGATACCTTTTATCCTCAAGTTCATAGTACTATTGCCTCGTTAATGACTGCGGAAAACTTTTTTATCGTTTTATATGATCAAACTTTTGATACTTTAGAGTTTGCTTACTATATCGATGAAAAAGATGATAAGCCACCGGGCATCATTGATTACCAAGATTATGAAGGTTCATTTACTAACTTAGTGATTGAGTCAAAACAGCCACTCTTATTGACGCCAGAATTAGAAAAACAGCTATTTGATAACTACAAAATAAAGCAGTTTGGTGCTCGTGGTACTGATTGGTTAGGTGTGCCATTACTGCAAAACGGTTTAGTCATCGGTACTATTACCGTACAAAGTTATGATGAAAAAATCCGTTATAATGAAAGTGATTTAAACCTTCTTACTTTTGCCGCTCAGCATATTGTTGGTGCTATGGTGCGCTTACAAGATCAGCAGCGTTTGAAAAATGCCGTTAATGCACGTACTAAAGAGTTAATGGCACAGATTCGAGAGCGAGAAAAGTCAGAATTACTGCAAGAGTCTCTATATAGAATATCTGAATTAACGACAAATATTGAATTAGATATAGATGCTTTCTATAGTAAAGTTCACAATATTATAGGTCAGTTGATCAATGCCAAAAACTTCTTTATTGCCAAATATGATAAAGAGTCAGAGACCTTGTTTTTTTCTTATTATGAAGATGAAAAGTCTTCAGATTTAGCAAGAGACTTCCAGCCAAGAAAGCTTTCAAATCGTTATTCTGAACTCGTGTTACGCCGCCGAGAAACTGTTTTACTTACATATCAAGAAATGATGACTTTACATCTAGAAGGCGAAACTAAAAAGCCACAAGATGATATTCATTCTTGGCTAGGTGTACCGTTAGTTTATTCAGGGCAGTTGCTTGGTGTCATGGTTTTACAAAGTTATGATTATAGAACTACATATAACCAACAAGATGCTGAATTACTTAACTTCGTTTCTAACCATGTTTCCGCAGCCATTAAACGTAGAGAGTTAGCCGATTTTGAACGACGTAGTCATGAATTACTAGAGCAGCAAGTTAAGTTACGAACACTGGCACTTGAAGATGAAATAACTCAGCGTAAACAAGCCGAAACGCTATTAAAACACACTGCGGCACATGACAGCCTAACAGGCTTGCCAAATAGAACTGTGTTTATTGATTTACTTAACCATGCTATTTCCTGTGCTAAACGAAAAGATGATTTTTCTTTTGCTGTATTATTCCTAGATTTAGACAGGTTTAAAGTTGTTAATGATAGTTTAGGGCATCATGCTGGTGATGTTTTATTGAAAATAATTGCTCGAGAATTACTTACAATTGTACGAGATAAAGATACCGTTGCTCGCTTAGGTGGTGATGAATTTGTAATCTTGATTGAAGACTTGAGATCAAGGGAAGAAGCCTTTGATGTAGCAAAGCGAATCACTAAATTTCTACAAGAGCCATTTACCATAGATAACCAGCTTGTTTATACTGGCACTAGTATTGGTATTTCGTTTAGTCATCAGCGTTATGAAAATGCCAATACCATGTTGCGTGATGCGGATACTGCTATGTATCATGCCAAAGATAGTGGCAGAGGACGATATGAAGTCTTTGATGACAGTATGCATAAAAAAGTACAACATGCCCTAAGTCTTGAAGCTGATATTCGAGAAGCAATTACTTGGCAGGAGTTCATCCCATATTTCCAACCGATCTTAAAACTCGACACCCAAGAAATTAAAGGTTTTGAAGCGCTGGCTCGCTGGCAAAGTACTAAGCGTGGCTTTGTTTATCCTGATGATTTCATCCCCTTGGCTGAGGATAATGGCTTAATTCAAGCAATAGATATGCAAATTATTGAGAAATCCTGTCAGCAGTTGAAGACTTGGCAAGATGAACTAGGTTGTGATGATCTATATATCAGTTGTAACTTATTCTCTAAACAATTCTTTAGTACTAGTTTACCCGAAGATATTGAAAGGGTATTAAAAAGAACAGGGCTAGCACCTCATCATTTAAGAGTTGAGCTAACTGAGCGCGCTTTATTAGAAAATGCAGAAATTGTACTAACCAATATGCAATCGCTCAAAAAAATGGGCGTGAAAATACTGCTTGATGATTTTGGTACCGGTTATTCAAGCTTGGGTTATTTACACCGTTTCCCAATCGATGTTCTTAAAATTGATCGCTCTTTCATTAGCAATGTTCATGAACATGATAATCATCGCGCAATTATTCGTACCATAGTTGATTTGGCCAATAACTTACAAATGTCGACGGTCGGTGAAGGGATTGAGAACTTAGCCGATGCTGAGCTTTTACAGCAAATGGACTGTGCCTATGGGCAAGGTTATTATTTTGCCAAGCCTATGTCTGCCTTGCAAACAACCGCCTATATTGTTGAACAATTAAAAAAATAATACTTCTATTGTCAAATTTGTATCTATTAGTGACTTTCAGCATATTCTATTGTTGATTGTTATTCTTCCCCTATTTTAAATTGTAAATTCCTGAAAATAACCAGCACATTCTGTGGTTGTTTCCCTAAAATTCGCATATAAATTTTATGTTGTCTTTCGCTAGTAATATTTTATTAATGGCAAATTCAGCTATAACTAATGCAGGATTAAACCTGCTTGCATTTGAGGAAACAGCCATGCTTTTTACTGGTTCATTAATTACTGATTGCCCTATTAGACAAAAAATCCGCGAGTTTTATCGTATTGATGAAAATGTTGCCGTTGACCATATTTTACCTGCAGCAGAAGTAAACGTAAGTGCACGAAGCCGTGCATGGGAACGTGCACGAAAAATGGTTTTGCAAATACGCCAAGACCAAGAAGGTAATGGCGCAATAGATGCACTACTTAATGAATATTCACTTTCTTCAGAAGAAGGTGTGGTATTGATGTGTTTAGCCGAAGCTTTATTACGTGTACCAGATAAACATACGCAAGATGAACTTATCAGAGATAAAATATCTCAGGGTCAATGGACCAATCATCTAGGTGCAAGTGATTCATTATTTGTTAATGCATCTTCATGGGGGCTATTACTTACTGGCTCTATGGTTGATTATGCTGATAAACGCAAGAAAGACCACTTTGGTTTATTGAAAAAAACTGTCGGTAGATTAGGTGAGCCGGTTATCCGTAAATCAATGAACTACGCCATGAAAATCATGGGTAAACAGTTTGTTATGGGTGAGAACATTAAAGCCGCTACCGTTCGCGCAGCAACTAAAGAACAGCAAGGTTATGTTTATTCATACGATATGCTAGGTGAAGGTGCTCGCACGATGGCTGATGCAGAAAAATACCTTAAAGCCTATGCCGATGCTATTGATGATATTGGCGAGGTTGCTATTAAGTCGGGTAAAAATGATCCGCGTAAAGTGCCTGGTATTTCGATTAAATTATCTGCTATTCACCCTCGCTATGAGTTCTCTCATAAAGGCCGTGTGATGGAAGAGCTGGTGCCTAAGCTGAAAGCCCTTTGTTTACAAGCTAAACAGTACAATATTGGTTTAACCGTTGATGCTGAAGAATCAGAGCGTTTGGATATCTCTCTTGATGTTATTGAGGCGGTATTTACGGATAGTGAACTTGGTGATTGGCAAGGCTTTGGTTTAGCACTTCAAGCTTACCAAAAGCGCGCTATATTCGTGGTTGATTGGTTACGTGAATTAACAATTCGTACTGATAGAAAGATGATGGTACGTCTAGTAAAAGGGGCCTATTGGGATACTGAAATTAAAAATGCTCAAAAAGATGGATTAAAGCATTTCCCGGTATTTACACGTAAGTCATCTACTGATGTTTCTTATCATGCTTGTGCTAACAAGTTACTTGAATACCGCGATACTATTTACCCTCAATTTGCTACACACAATGCCTATACTGCAGCAACCATAGTAGAATTAGCTGGCGATGATAAAGCTGGTTTTGAGTTTCAATGTTTACATGGCATGGGTGACTCTTTATACGACCAAATAGTTAAAGAAGACAGTATTCAGTGTCGAATCTACGCACCTGTTGGGTACCACGAAGACCTACTTGCTTATTTGGTACGCCGTTTATTAGAAAATGGTGCTAACTCATCATTTGTAAATGCGATTGTTGATGAAAGCCAGCCGGTTGAATCTTTATTAGAAGATCCAGTAGAAAAAACCCAGCGCTTAAAAGTTAAATATAATAATCAAATTATTATGCCAATTGACCTTTACCAAGGTGAAGGTGAGAAAGGTCGTGATAATTCGAAAGGTTTAGACTTAACAGATATCAATGATTTAACACCGCTGAAAACATCATTAGATAACTGGTTTGTTGATAATCTACTTAACAAAAATGATGTGCCTGAAGGTGCCAACGCGGTTAGAAACCCTGCAAATCGCAGTGAAATCATTGGCTTTCAGCAACACGCTAACCACGATGATATGCTGGCGATGATTGATAGTGCAGAAACAGCTTTTAAGACTTGGTCAAAAACTCCAGTTATTGAACGTGCGGAATTATTATGTCGTATAGGCGATATTTTAGAGCGCCATATGGACGAGCTTATTGGTTTATGTATTAAAGAAGCTGGTAAAGTTGCGCAAGATGGCATTGATGAAGTACGTGAAGCTGTTGATTTTTGTCGTTACTACGCCGCTCGAGCTGTTAAGTTAAGTGAAGATGAGCGATTAGAAGCGCGTGGTGTAGTGTTATGTATTAGCCCGTGGAACTTCCCGTTAGCTATCTTCTTAGGTCAAGTTGCAGCAGCAATTGCTACTGGTAATACCGTTTTAGCAAAACCTGCAGAACAAACAGGATTAATTGCCTTACGCACGATTGAGTTGATGAAATCTGTTGGCTTACCAGAAAACGTAGTACAAGCTGTTATTGCTCGAGGTAGTGCGGTAGGTAACACTATTATCCCTGATGCCCGGATTCAAACAGTAATGTTTACGGGTTCAACAGAAACAGGTACACGTATTTCGCAAACTCTTGCAGAACGTGGCGGTGATCAAGTTCCTTTAATCGCCGAGACCGGTGGTCAAAACTGTATGGTGGTTGACTCAACAGCATTACCAGAGCAAGTCGTTGATGATGTAATTTCATCTGGCTTCCAAAGTGCAGGACAACGCTGTTCAGCACTGCGAGTACTGTTCTTACAAGAAGATATTGCTGATAATGTCATTGACATGTTGAGAGGTGCCTTAGCTGAATTGCACATTGGCAACCCGGCAAAATTAAGTACAGATATCGGTCCGGTAATTGATCAAAAAGCGCTTGATGCACTTAATGCCCATGCTGATTATATGAAGTCACATGGTAAATTATTATATCAATGTGAGTTTTCAGATGAAGTTGTTGACGAGAATGGCCACTTTTTCTTTGCTCCGCGTTTATATGAAATTGATGATATTAGTGTACTTAAACAAGAAGTATTTGGTCCTTGTGTACACATAGTTCGTTTTAAAGGCAATGAAATAGAGAGCGTTATAGATAAAATTAACGGTACAGGCTTTGGTTTAACTATGGGCATTCATACCCGTATAGAACATAGAGCTGTTGAGTTAGCTAAATTATCTCGTGCGGGGAATATTTACATTAACCGTAATATGATTGGCGCAATTGTTGGTGTTCAACCATTTGGTGGTCGTGGCCTTTCAGGAACGGGTCCAAAAGCTGGCGGTCCAAACTACCTAACTCGCTTGGTGAAAGAAAAAGCAACGCCAAATGCTAACGACTTCAATTTCCCTGAAGAAAAAGTAGCGGGTTTAACGGGGACGGCATCAGAAAACCATGAAGCTACACATATTATGGATAAAGCAAATTGGGCAGAGAAAGAATGGCGCTCAACAGAATTAAATACCCGTATTTCATGTGTTCGTCAATTACTTGCCAAAATCGCCCATGTTGAGATTGTTGATGATTTAGCGGATGACTTAAACCTTACCTTAGCTTCAGCACGCTCACAGCTTATAGATATTGAGAAGCGCCTGAAAAAACCTGAGCAACTGCCTGGTCCAACGGGTGAATCTAACATTATTTATCTTGAAAACCGTGGCAATATTATTTGTTACGCCGATGAAAATGTGAGTTTTAATTTTTGGGTCCAGTCTATTGTGACTGCGTTAGCAACGGGTAATACCGTTATTACTGTAGTTTCTGATTTGTTCTATCAAGAAGCCTTAGCCTTTAGAGATAAGTTTATTGCTACGGGGGCAGGTCATGATGTCTTCCAAGTGGCTAAACTGTCTCACTTAGCAACTATGCTTAAACACCCTGCATTATCTGGTGTGGTGGTAGACAGCCACTGTGAAAGTAAACACTACATAAGTGAAAGATTGGCACAACGTCAAGGTGCAATTTTACCGGTAATTAGCTCCGAGTATTTTGATCACTTGATTCAACGCCTAGTTACGGAAAAAACCATTAGTATTGATACCACAGCTTCAGGTGGTAATACGTCATTAATGACTATGGTTGAAGAAGATTAATATCAGGATATAACCACTTTAAGGTTAATGATTAAGGCGCGAGCTGTTACCGGAAGGTAGCGTTCGCGTTTTTTGTTTTCATCATGAGTAGTCTATGGCAATATTGCCTTTTACCCCTATTAAGTAGTGTCCTTATGCCTAGTAACAAAATAAAACCTTTAGATCGTATCGATAAAGTTATTTTATCTACGTTACAGTCTGACGGTAGGATTTCAAATGTAGAGTTAGCTAAAAAAGTGAACCTAAGTGCGAGTCCTTGCTTGGATCGAGTAAAGCGTTTAGAGGCCGAAGGCTATATCGAGCGCTACGGTGCTTTTCTAAATGCAAGTAAACTAAACTATGGTATGACAGCATTTGTGCAAGTAACTCTAAGTAGTACAACGTCTGATACCTTTAAGCTATTTAAAAAAGAAGTTGTTACGATTAAAGAGGTCGTGGAATGTCACTTGATAGCGGGTGGTTATGATTACTTGTTGAAAATTAGGTTCGCTGATATGCCAAGCTATCGATTGGTTTTAGAGGAAATAGGGGACTTACCTGCGATATCGCAAACTAGTACTTATGTTGTTTCGGAGCATGTGAAGTCAGATAGTGGTGTTCCATTTGATTAGTATGTTCAGTGAAGGTTTTTATATAGATTTTTATGTGAGTAAATAGAATCATAGGTAATTTATTTAATCGTTAATCTGCATTGTTAACCTGACTTACTTTTGCTATATATTTAAATGGCTTAGATTTAGAGTGACAACTCAAGGAATAATATGAACGCACATGAATATGCACTACAGGCTAATGGCTCATTTGCTTTACCGGACGCTTGTTTTAAAGTAAAAGCATTAATGGAAGATGAAAGCTCTGAGATATCTGACTTTGCTGACGTCATCGGTATTGACCCTTCAATGACCTCACGCTTATTACAAATCGCCAATAGTGCTATTTATAGCTTTCCTGGCGAAATTAGTACCATCTCTCGCGCTATTACTATTATTGGTACACAAGCTATTTATAATATGATGCTTGTTGATGTTGCAGCTTCTGCCTTTAAGCACTTTGAAAATCAAGCCATAGATTTAAAGCGCTTTTGGCGTATGAGTGTCTATTGTGGACTTGCTTCTAAAAACCTTGCAATTAGTGCTGGAATTCGTGACATTGAGCGCTTATTTGTTGCGGGATTACTGCAAAATTTTGGTGAATTATTAGTCGCTAAAATAAGTCCTGATGTAGCTCAGCGTTGTGAGCAATATGATAAAAATATACTTCCTTGGCAGTTGCAAGAACTGGCATTAGGTTTTACCTATACTGATATTTCAGCAGATTTACTAAAGATATGGCAACTTCCTGAAAAGATAATTTTACCTATTAGGCACTTCAACGCCGCTTCAAGTATTGAAATCAATAAGGATGTTAAAATCTTAAACCTAGCTTCTCGCTTGGCGTTAATTGATAGTGATAATAATGAGTTTTCTTTTGAAGATGTGATTGATGAATCATTATGCCGCCCACTAGGGCTGTCAGTTGATGACCTAGAGCAAGCGGCTGATTTTGCTGAGAAAGAAGCTACTAGTATTTTATCCATCATGAATCCTAAACTCTTTTCAAGATAACCAGTGTTTGGCGCGGCTAGGTTAAATTAAGAATACTTGGTTAGTTTTTTACCTCAGCCTTGAATGCAGGAGGGGTTTCCTTAGGTACATCAACTTTAAATATTTCTTGGTAGGCTTGATTAAAGTCCGCTATATCGCTGTTATCCAAATAGCGAGTGTGTGCTATATAAAACTGATGACTTTTATATAACTGCTGTAATGCTTTATTGATGTCATTGATCACCTTTTGCCCGCTTGGGCTCTTATTACAAGCTACATAACCCACAATATAACTAGGTGAGTCAGCAATTGCTAAAGAGTCTAATGAAATAGGAGTTGGTAGTTCCTTTATTGCGTTGTTAATATCCTCAGGATAATCAATGAGATACTCTATGCGGTCTTTTGATAACATTTTCACAAGAGACTTTGTTGACTCACCACCACTTCTTATGACTAAGTTATGTTCGTCCAGTGAGGCTATTTTATTATCTAAAAAAACACCAAAAGACCGGCCGGCATCAATGCCTAAGGTATAAATTGATTTTCCAGTAAATAATGCGCTTAATGATGTTAGTTGTTTATCTTTATTAAGGGCATTTAATGTCCGAGCGCTGGCTTTAGAGTCTCTCTTATAATACAAGCGTAAACCTAAAGCGATATTTAACGGTAAACTGTAAATATTATCCTTTAATCGTTCAGGGTTTTTTACACGGTTAGGGGCGCAGGCGTTAGGAATTTTTTTTAATAACCTAGCAATACTAGGGCTTTGGGCAAACTCAATATTAAATTGATATTGAGGTACAGATAGCATTAATAAGCGGGTGGTATCTTTTACTGTAGATATCTGAGTATTGATTGCTTGGGTTAAATGAACAGCGTCTTCAGTGTTATGGGTGAACCAGTAAATAGTATTATCTGTATAGCCCTTTGTACAATAACAGCAGACTGAGATAAAAAAGAGGATGATTACTGAGTTACGCATTGAAAACTTCACCTACTAACCTGTATGAACCTAGTCCTTATTATAAGTAATAACACTCTTTAACAGCATAAGACGTTAAAAAATGAAATTATCAAACTATCCTTATTATGGAGTATTACTTAAATATCTCTTTTGCAAAAGCAAACTTAGCTAAAAACAAGACAAAGCCGCTAAACCTTGCTAGCATCGAGTGCTCACTATTATCAAATAGTATCATAATAATTATAAAAAAAGGGTAAGTATGTCGGGTTCTAGAGAGCATTTCAGCTCACGTATTGGATTTATTTTAGCCGCTGCAGGCTCTGCGGTTGGTATTGGTAATTTAGTTGGCTTCCCCGTTAATGCCGCTAAAAATGGTGGTGGTGCATTTTTAATTATGTATGCACTATTTGTTTTTCTCATTTGTTTACCTGTAATGATTGCAGAAATGGCTGTTGGTCGTAACACAGCGAAAGAGCCAGTAGGAGCATTCAAAACCTTAAGCCAAGGTAGTAAACTTTGGGGAGCTGCAGGCTTTCTTGGCGTATTAACCCCCTTTATGATTGCTGTATTTTATATGGTCATCACCGTTTGGATATTTGGTTATATCGCGTTAACCGTTACCGGTAATTTAGATTACCTCGCGAGTGGTGCTGGTTTTGGTGAGTTTATTAATAGCCCTTATTTGTATGTTGCCTTAGTTGCAGTTGCGGGCATTGTCAGCTTTATTTTAGCTGCAGGGGTAAAAGATGGGATAGAAAAAGCCGCTAAAACCTTAATGCCAGCCTTATTAATCATGCTTATTATTATGGTTATATTTGTATTAACTCTTGATAATGCTATGGCTGGCGTGACCTTCTTCTTAGTACCAGATATTACCAAAATAACACCGAGTGTGGTGAATGGTGCTTTATCACAAGCCTTCTTTTCACTATCACTAGGTATGGGGATTTTATTAACTTATGGTTCATATATAAGCAAACAAACGAATATTCCAAACTCAGCCAAGTTAGTTGCGATTACTGATACTGGTGTAGCATTTATTGCTGGTTTAATGATATTGCCTGCGGTGTTTTCATTTAACCCTCAAGTAAATCCAAGTGAGCTAAGTGACAGTTCAGTATCGTTAATCTTTACCTTTTTACCTAAAATATTTTTAGCACTACAAGCCTCACTTGGCTATGCTGGTGCAAGTGCAGTGGCAACCTTCTTTTTCTTATTAGTATTTTTTGCTGCGATTACCTCTTTAGTGTCTATTATTGAAGTACCTGTTTCATACTTGGTTACTGAGAAAAAACAAACCCGCAAGAAAGCATTAGGTTATTTAACCGCGACAGCAGGAGTATTGACTTTATTTGCTATGGCATCTTTTGGTATGGTGTCATTCTTTACTGAGTTTACTTCGTATGCTGGCGGCACTAAATCATTCTTTGATGTGGTTTATGATGTCTTCTATGACACCATTTTACCGCTGAATGGCTTTTTAGTCTGTGTGTTCGTAAGTTATCGATGGAAGAAGAAACAATTATCGGAAGAGCTAAGTATTGGTAATGAAAACTATAAAGGCTCATGGGTAGAGAAATATATTAACTTCTCACTGGGTACTTTTATCCCAGCTATTGTGTTACTTATTTTTATCAATACTGTCGCTACTAAGTTTTTTGCTGTTAGCTTGTTTGGTTTCTAGTTAGCGCTTTACCTTTTAATTAAAATAGTTAACTGATTTAAGCGCCCAATGGTAACATTGGGCGTTTTTATTATTTATTTTTTATAGCAGAGCCATGATAGAACATATTACCAGTACTGACTTTACCGATGTCCAACGATTATTTCATGGTCGAGGGCATGCGTATCCAAATTTAAGCCATATCAATGTAGATTGGCTATCGCCTGTTATCTTAATCACTTTATATCAAGCCGTTGATGGCACTTGGTTAGCTGAACAAGCTAGCCAATTAAAGAATTTGATAAAAGAGTGTCGATCTGTGCAAGTGCAGCATCGCTATGAAAAGTTTGCCCCTACAGAGGTGCTATTAGGCGAATCAATAAATCATACCATTGTCAGCGAGCAGGGCCTTAATTATCATATTGAGTTTGGCAAAGCGCAAAACAGTGGTTTGTTTTTGGATATGAGTAATGGTCGTAAGTGGCTTAGAGAAAAAGCTCGAGATAAAAACGTACTAAACCTTTTTGCTTATACTTGTGCCTTTTCCTTAAATGCCATTGCAGGTGGCGCTAGCAAAGCGGTTAATATTGATTTAAGTAAAGCATCATTAAGTAAGGGCAGAGAAAATCACCAGCTTAATGAATTAGCAAAAAAACAGGGTAAACAAGTTATCTTTGAAGGTGTTGATATTTTTAAATCTAATAGCAGAATTAAAAAATATGGACCTTATGATATTTTAGTGTGTGATCCACCTTCATTTCAAAAAGGCAGCGTCAATATAGTGCGTGATTACGCTAAAATCATCCGCCGTATACCACAATGGATGAATGCTGGTGCGAGTTTAATGCTGTGCTTAAACTCTCCTGATTTAGATGAGGACTTTTTAAAGGCAGAAGTGGCACGTGAATGTCCCGATTGTCATTTTGAACAACGCCTTGATAATCCAGAAGTGTTCAAAGAAGCCCACCAAGGTAAAGGTCTTAAGGTCTTAATTTTTACTTATCAGCCTAGCTAGGTATCTGATTATTCTGCTGCTCTAATGCGCCAAAAACGAGCAAATCTTGGTATGCCAGCTTGTGTTAGGCCATTGTACTTAAACGTAATGATAGTGCCTATCTCTGGTGGGTTGGCACGCTGATAGTCGCTAAAGCCAGAGCCGATTTTAAAAATAACTCCGTCGTCTGTTTTAACTTTGATTGCGCCAAGCTTTCCTTGGTACTTACCTTTGCCTTTTGTATAGCCAATGATAGTAGCCTCTGCATCTTGATGCTTTTTCAGCTTCATCAGCGCTGAGTTCCGACCTTGTTGATAATGAGCACTAGCAAGGTGGAGCATTAATCCTTCACCTTGAGATGCTATGATAGTATTTAGTTTAGCGTCCAGTTCACTTGTATCTTTGAGTTGTACTTGCTTGATCATAGCTAAATAAGGCGAAGTTACCGATATTAATAATGATTGCATTGCTTTTACGCGTGCACTGAAACTCCCTCGATGCTCAGGAAGATCAAACATCATGAATCGTACTTGTTTCCAGCAACTAGTTTTTTTGTTTGTATCTGGCTGATGTTTACTGACACAAGACAGTAATGTCTGAAATTGATCTCTATCAAGCCATAGCTCTCCATCAATAGCGACTGTAGGCCAGTGGAGAGTGAACCAACTAGGGCTAGCGATCAGGTTTCCTTGGCGGGTGAATAATTGCTTACCATCCCAGTGACCGCGAACACCATCAAGCTTCTCAGAAACATAATATTGACTGATATCGCTTACTTTGCGGTAGTTGATAGCATGTTGAAGTTTTGGCTTTTCAGGCAGGAGACTTGGTGAAATTTTCTGCATGCTCGACTGTGCCATCGAGGGGCCATTTAGAAATAGTGAAAGGCTAAATATGCTCCATATGTAAAAGTTCTTCATCACTAAGCTCCTTGTGATGTCATGGTATTGGTAAAAATTAAAGTCTAGTCTATATTTGAGAAATGGAGACCCTATTCTTTAGGGGACTCGTTAACTTAGCAAGGACTGCTTATATGAAATACACTCATAGTTCCCTATGTTGCCCTATGATTTTACTTGTTATTATGCTGGGTTATAGCACTAGCTTAGAGGCTAAAAAACGCTGTAAACCTTTCCTAGAAAAGCTTCATAAAGTACAAGCCCAACAACGTAATGGCCATTCTTTGAAGCGCGGGCAGAGTTTACGTGCTAAAGAAGATAAGGCGAGAGATAAGTGGTGGCAATGTGAACACATGTCTTTGGCAAAATTCAAAGCGAAAAATGGTGGAGCTAAGAAAAAGTCTAAAAATAAATCGAATAAAAGAAAAGCGGTCAATTATGCTAAAACTAAGAATGTTAAGAAAAGTAATAGTAAAAAATATACTCGCTTCACATATAAAGCGAAGACTACTTTTAATCAAGATAGTGCAATTGTGATTAAATCGAAATACCAAGGAGAGAAGAAACTTGCTTGGTCGAAGTTTTATCAGCGACCAAGCAAGTGTGTAAGTCCGAAGAGCCTGAGTGTTTTTGCCTATTGCAATGAAAATAAGTTACAGCAGCAAAGTCAGTTTGATCAGCAGTATACTAAATGAAGCTATTGAAATTTAAGCTTGATAGCTCGCTTTACTTTCTCGGTATTGATTTACCATGGTATCAATTGTTTCTTGTTCATATGAACGAAGGCCACTTAAAAGCATATGTTTCTTGCCATGACCAATGACTTCGTCATTTGATAATAAATCAAACTCAAGCCATGCGTCACCACGTTTACCATCAATTGATAAACTGGTTTTTGCAAGCTTTAGTGTTACTGATTCGGCGTCTAATGTATGCAAATCAATAGACATTGATTGATACATAACCATAGGGCGTGCAGGGTTGATCATTACACTATTTTCAGACATTAACTTAACTAAAATATCGGGAAAAGTATGTCCAGAAAAATCTACATAGGCCTTTGTTAACGCATTAATAAGTGCGGGATTATGAGTTGCCTCACCACTTGCACTGACGCTTAGGTAGGTTTTATCTTTATCATCTCTAATATCATATCGGTTATCAATTTTCTGGGGAAAAGTGAGAGCAACATTGTCACTAACCATGCCAGAGAAATCGAAGGTCATTTTTTTATGAAGACCTGACTTAGCAATAATAATTGAAAAAAGTAAATCACCAGGAACACAGAAGCGCTTTGCTTCAATGTTATGCAGCGGATTAAAATCATCTGCAACTTGTTTTGCAAAATCGCTACCTTGCTGGCGAGTGAAGCTGATTTCATCAGCGCTAATAGAGCAATAATTTTCAATAAACATTTCTTTTATAGACATCTGTGCAACTTCATTTTAGTTATATAATTTAGACCGCAGCATTCTAACAGCACTTTCGCACTAAATCGAAAAAAAATCCCCCATCAGTAACTGAGCAGACCTGTTAGTTTTGGTTATATTTATTAACTAATTTCTCTTTTTGGGGCTTTGTTAAATGGCGAACCTGATACTCTCTTTTACAAGCTAAGCTTTTATTGCTTGCCTCTTCAAGATAAGCCAGACTAACTGGACGCCTTGCTCGGGTATATTTTGCGCCAAGTTTACTGTTATTATGTTCACCAATACGGCGATGGATATCTGTGGTAACGCCAGCATATAAGCTATTATCATTGCAACGCAGTAAATATACCCACCAAGTACTTGTCTTATTCTGTTCAGTCATAGAAAGAGATAATTAATAATGAAAAAAGTCTAATTGAATAAATGGTAATTAAAAGTGCTCGAAATTTCAAATAATGTCAGTTTATCTGACTGGGAAATAGAACTTAGTGCTATTCGTGCTATGGGTAATGGTGGCCAAAGGGTAAATAAAGTAGCAACTGCGATTCACTTGCGCTTTGATATCAAAAGATCATCTTTGCCCGCAGTCTATAAAGAGCGGTTATTAGCAGCCAAAGATGGCCGTATCAGCAAAGACGGCGTTATCATTATAAAAGCGCAGAGCTTTCGTACCCAAGATATGAATAAAGAAGATGCCCTGAGACGATTGAAAGAATTTATTCAGTCAGTGATGGTGGTGCAAAAAAGCCGCCGAGCAACTAAGCCGACAAAAGGTTCGGTGCAAAGACGTTTAGCAGGGAAGGCGAACCGAAAAGCAGTTAAACAAACGAGAGGAAAAGTGCAATTTTAAGTGAGAGTTAGATTCACTGTTCTAAAATTAAAACATGCGAATTGAAGTTGTGAAACTAACCGCAAAAGTCCTTAAGTAAATTAATAAATTAATAAATTAATACATCAAAAAATAGAGAGCGAATATGCCAATTAGTGAAGTCGGTTCGATAGAAAAGCTTACCGCACAGCTTGATAGCAATAATTCA
>Ga0105355_10002827_pt1 | contig 15536 bp, 17 predicted proteins | sample GOMGulsemesocosm_2_FD_83508 | JGI IMG/M metagenome (GOLD analysis project Ga0105355, IMG submission 83508) | Methane-oxidizing microbial communities from mesocosms in the Gulf of Mexico - GOM9C Gulf of Mexico | ecosystem: Environmental > Aquatic > Marine > Cold seeps | place: Gulf of Mexico... | reverse complement strand
TTTTGACCTGTAATTAATCGTTGGTCGGCAATCGCATTTTCTGTCCAAGCTTTGGCATAAACATGCTTACCACCGCGAGAAATTAGTTCATCTTCTAATGAGAAAGGTACAACTTTAGTTAACTTTATCATTGCTTCTTCTTCATTGGTAAAGCCAGCAAACTTCTTGTTATCAATTAAGTAAGTACCATTAGACAGTTTAATATTCATTAAAGCTGCTGGACCATGACAAACGGCTGCAACAATGCCGTTGTTCTCATAAATAGCCGCAGAGACTTTATTTACACTGTCGCTGTTTGGGAAATCCCACATTGTGCCATGGCCACCAGTGAAGATAATTGCTTGATAGTCTGCGCTATTAACGTCTGAAAGCTTACGACTGTTGATAACCTGTGACATTAACTCTGCATCTTTAAAGAAACGCTGGTTAACTTTATCGTTTAAATCGACACTACTTGGGTCAATCGGTGCCATGCCGCCGTCAATGCTAACGACATCAATGGCTACTCCAGCATCAGCGAGTACATAATATGGGTGGGTTAATTCACCAAGCCAAAAGCCCGTTTTCTTCCCTGTGTCACCCATTTCAATGTGGCTGGTTAATACGACGAGTACCTTATTATCCTGAGCATAGCTTGTGGTCATTAAGCCTACTAACATCGATAATGCTAAGCCAAAAAATTTAATTGTTTTCATTATGTTTCCCTTGGAGTTTAATTTTGGTTCATTCGTTATGAACCAACTATTCAAATACATGTAAATTGCCCTGTGCAACTTCAATGAGGAAAGTATATGGAGTTTTCAAACCGATGATAATATAGGTGATTGGCAAATCATTATTGCTATATAGCAACGAATGGGCGAAGGGATGTTATAAGGGGCTCGTTTATTGAAATCTTTTAAGGCGAATCATTCAAGTTTAAGCTGTCTATAATTTATTCAAAATAGTTTTAAGAATTAATAACTATCTGTATGATAATGAATTATTGTTAAATCAATATGCATAAATGCATTTTATTCACTGGTTATAATTGAAATATGAAGTCATCAATCGCAGACAAATACGGCCAAATGATTAATAGGATCGGAGAATACGTTCACTCTAATCTAGCGGAGCCTATTTCCTTGGAGGTTTTAGCGAAGGAAGTTGGCGTATCCAAATATCATTTAAATAGATTGTTTCATGCTGGTACTGGGCTCAAGTTAGGTGAATTCATACAAAGAAGAAGAATGGAGCATGCCTATCATTTATTGGCTGAGCAACGAGTGTCTGTGCTTGATGCTGCGCTGAGTGTTGGTTACGACTCACATTCATCTTTTTCTCGCGCATTTAGTAAGTTATTTTCAGTGGAGCCAGGAAAGGTAAAAAGTGGCTGCACGCCTAAGTTTGCTTTACCAAAGCTGGTTAAGACGAATGAGCGTCCAACATTGTCACCAGAAATCCTTGAATTACCGATGAAAAAATTAGTGGGTTTATACGGCCATGGTTTTGAAAAACAAAGTTTCTTCATGTTGGCACAGCAGCTTTATCATCAACTATCAACGCAGTTGAATTTGCCTGAGGGTTTTGATTTTAAACAACAGCAGTTAATTGGTGTTGCGCTCGATAGCCCGTGGCGAGGAGAACAATCTAAGAGTCGTTTCTTTGCTGGGGTAGATTTAAGTGCCAGTGATCTCTGTGAGCATCATAATCTGAGTGAATTATCTGAATATGTGTGGACACAAGGGCGCTGGGCGCGCTTTGAGCACGCCGGCCCTTACAATACTATTTGGCAAACCATACTCAGCATCTATGCTAATTGGGTTATACCGAATAATTTTGAACTTAAAAATTGCTCTATCGTGCAACATTACCTAAATAACGTAAATATAACCGAGCCAGCGGATTTAAGAACTCATATTTATATTCCATTGGACGATTAAGTTGTCATAAATAACTAAATAGCACTTTCTGCAAAGTTTTTATATTTAAACAGATACATACTAACCCCTAGTTTTTCTTAACACTTTGGAGCTTTCATGTTTAATTTTGTTTTATTTACTCGATTGGTGAGCGTAGCGTTACTCGTAATTGCATTGTGCGGGCTTTGCTCTTCCAAGGCTATTGCGGCTGCTAAACAGTCTAATTCGGCGTCTAAATCTTCGATACAGAGTCGTACTTTTGATATTTATAATCAAGATAAACAGCGACCAGTGAAGCTCAATGTTTGGTATAAACAAGGGGAGTGCGCTGAAGATAAAGCTGATAAGTTTTGTTTGAGCCCTAAGGTTAGTGGTAATAAGGTCGTTTTTCTTTCTCATGGCGCTATGGGCTCGGCTAAAGATTACAGATGGTTGGCTTATCCATTAGCTGCTCAAGGCTGGGTCGTTGTTGGCTTGAATCACTTTGGTGAGTCGTGGGCTTATGGTCCTGCTAACTCAGATCCGTCGGCGGCAATGCGCTTGTGGCAGCGTGCAGAAGATAGCTCATTTGTAATGAACGCGTTAATGAAAAATAACCCATTTCAAAAGCCAGTTAGTTGGGAGAGTATTGTGTTTATTGGTCATTCATCAGGCGGACAGACAGCGGCATCGTTAGCGGGAGTAACGCTAAACATAGAACAAATAGGAAAGTATTGCCGTTCAGAAGTATCACAAGCTGATTTAGGTTGTTCATACGCTAAAGGAAAGCAAGCTGAAAAAACGATGCCTCTTCCTGCTTATCAGCAATCGTTTTCAGATCCTAGAGTCAAGGCCGTTGTAATGTTAGATCCTGCTGTTGGGCCTGCTGCAACCATGCAAAGCTTAAAGAATGTATCTGTACCGGCGCTAGTTATTGGTGCACAAAATAATGATTTTCTCCCGTTTAAATACCATGCTGGTTATTATGCAAAACATATCCCGAAAGCTAAATTGGTTAGCTTGAATAATAATGAAGGTCATTTCGTCTTTTTAGACAGCTGTAGCCATCAGTACAAAGCACAAGGTATTTCATTGTGTAAAGACAGAGAAGGCGTTAATCGTAAAGATGTACATAAACAGTTGTTGGGTCATATCATTCCATTTATTTCAGCAATATAGATTAATGTTAATTATACGATTTCCTTATTGGAATCGTCGTGCCAAAGGAAAAAAATTAATGGCTGTTCCGCAAAAGCTTTTTTGATAAAATAAACGTTATTAAACAAATAACTGATGAATATTCAATTGGGAAAGTAAAATGACTACAGAAAGAATTACTGACGAACAGTGCCAAGAACTGATGGATGGTATTGCTAATATTTGTGACCAAATGGAATTAGAACCAGAACAGATCTTAGATGGCATTGCACGTTCATTGCTTGGGGCAACAGCCGCATTAGGCACTAACAAGTTATCGGTTTCCGTTGAAAACTTCGGTACCTGTGATGTAGTAATTAACAACCAAGACTAAGCTAGCCAAAGTTTAGTAGAAAGCCAATAGTCAAAATTTCCGCTATTGGTTTCCGCTTAATGTTAAAAACTAACTGTTGATAACTTCTGCTCTATTTTTCATTGTTATACGCTCTTTAGCCCTCTCACGAGAAACCTTTCCTGAACACGTTAGTTCTTTTTTTGTACAATATTTTGTAAAACAGTTTTATCGGCGGTATGATAAAAATGAACCCTCCCTAGATTGAGAGTCTCTTAATGACAGATGATTTAGTAAATTCAGGTTTAACTGACCAAGAAAGACGGAACTCATTACGCTTAGATATGGAAAGCCAAATGGTTACTATTTCGATAATGAAGCCCGACGGTGCAACTAATAGAAAAAATGTGTCCTGTGTGGATATTAATAAAGGTGGCATTTCTATCGTTAGCGACGAGCAATTAGTCGTTGGACAAGTCATACAAGTTCAAACAAACTCGAAAGACACATCCTGTCCCACGCTTAACGCAACGGTCCTGCGCTGCCATATTCAACAATCAGGTTGGTACAACATAGGGCTGTTATTTCAAGAAAACTAACCATTAAAAATGGAGTCGATATGATATTACTTGTTGGTGGCGAGAAAGGAGGCAGTGGTAAAAGTTGTTTAGCACAAAACCTAGCGGTATATTTTGCGCTTCACCTAAAGTCGAGTGTATTAATAGTCGATTGTGATCCTCAGAGAACCACATCAGATTGGATTCAAGCGCGTAATGATGATGACAGCTTACCGCAGATCAATTGTATTCAGTTATATGGAAAAATACGTAATGACTTGCTCAGCCTCGAAAGTAATTATGACTTTTTAGTCATCGATTGTGGTGGACAAGATAACCTGGCTTTGCGCGCTGCAATGTCAGTTGCTGATCAAGTTATAATACCGCTGCGCCCTAAGCGACGTGATATTAAAACTGTTGCTCATATGGAAGATATTTTATCAACTTGTAAGATGGTTAACCCCAAAATGAATGCTTCGTTTGTTATGACTCAGTGCCCGTCGTTGCCAAACCAAGCGGGCCGAATTATTGAAGCTAAGGAAGTTTGTAGCTCCTATTTCATTAATGTTTTAGAGGCAATTACATACAGTCGTAATATTTATGATGATAGTGAAGAAGATGGTAAATCAGTATTAGAAATAGACCCAGACGGAAAGGCTGCACTCGAAATTATCGCCATCGCGAAAGAAATTCTAGCGATGAAACCGGACAATCGTTATGAGTTTAGCTGATCTAAAAAAGAAAAAAGCAAAGAAAACGCGAGACCCAGTCAACGTTGATGATTTTATTGATGATGCCAATGCATACAGCAAAGGACGTTCCATATTAAACCGCTCAAAAAGCGTATTACCAAATCAATCTGGACACCAGCCACAAGTTAAGTTTAAACGCTTTAAAAATGCCACCTTCTCACTAAGCCAAGCATCAATTGTTCAACTCAGTCAGCTCGCCAAAGAAACTGGGATCAGTAAATCAAAGTTAATCAGAATATTAATAGCAAATGCTGATCCTGTTGCGTTAAAAAACTTAAAATTAGAGATAGAAAAAGAAGCTGATTAAAGAGAATGGTCCGCTTACAAAATGAACTGGTTCAGAGAATTTAACCAATACTTGTGCTCGAGCATTACTTTCATTATTATAGCTATCTAATTAAGTCCCCCTCATTACTCACGCCTATTCAGGGCATTTAAATTTTCTCTCAAATTCATAAACAAGAGAGAAAAATAATGCATGATTCAACTCAACAGAAAAACCCTTTATTCACTTCAAGTATTAATTACGCGATAGATTTTGATGGGCACTGCGAATCAAATATTGTCTACGGCATTGACCCTGCGCTAGTCATGGATATTTACTATCCAAAGCAACTCAATAAGCCTATACCAGCAGTAATCCTTGTCACTGGCTATCCAGATCCCGGCTTTGAACAAGCGACAGGAATGAAATTAAAAGAAGTTGCACAATATATATCTTGGGCAAAATTATTTACCTCTAAGAATATAGCGGCAATTACTTACGCTAACCTTAATCCTGAAGAAGATATTTTAACTTTATTGCAATTTGTAAACGACAACGCACTAACTCTCGGTATTGATATGGAACATATTGCTATCTGGTCTTGTTCTGGGAGTGTACCTAATGCCCTTGCTGTTTTAGCGAGAAAACCCACAATTAAATGTGCCGCTTTCCTATATGGTTATATGGCTTATCAACATTGTTCGGAGCTAGTGGAGGAAGCTTCGAAAACTTTTATGTTTGTGAACTCTAAGAAAGATGAAGCGCTTTTTAAGTTTCCACCGTTATTGATTGTTCGGGCTGGTAATGATCATATGCCCAAGCTAAATAGTTCAATTGACTTGTTTGTTTCTGATGCGCGGCTGCGCAAAGACCCAGTCACTTTACTTAATTTACCCGATGCACATCATGCTTTTGATGTTTTATGCCATTTACCGAGCACACAAACAGCCATACGAAAGATATTGGTTTTTTTTCAAACTCATTTGACTGACTGATTTTTTAAAGGAGCTAAAGAGGGGAGGTGACTCCCCCTTTTCATTATGGTGTAAAGCCTGTGAGGTTGTGTATATCTGTCATTTTCATCTAGTAAATTCTCTACCAATCACTTAGTTCTTGAAAGTCGAAAGGAACTCAATTAATGTCTTTTGGGAATACTTGGTCTGAGAGTGGTTAATTTACAGTGTCGTTTATACTTGATCCCCAAATTATTGGCCCTTCTTTTAGTGAAGCCGCATCTCAGTTAGCCAGCCTCACCTTCATTAGGTTAGGCATAGATATTAATAGTTTACCGTTCTGGCTGAGTGTTGTTGGTTATCCATTGGTGATGTTTGAAGTCTTCACGCGGCATATTGCCACCGCTATTAATGTACTACTGCATAAAGCGCATAATAATACGGTTGGCTTTATCCGAATTTTCATTCAAGTATTTATGGTGTTTTGTATTGTTACGGCAATTATTTTAACGATGATATATCACAGCGAATACGCGGAAAAAATGCCAAATATTAGTCAAGCGCTATTAACAGCAACGATTAAATATTCCATTGTTGTTATGTTTGTTATTTCCTCAATATTATTACTTTCGTCATTGTCCTATTTAGCTGGTCAAGGAAACCAAGTTGCTGGCATCGGCTTCATTTTAGGTACAACAGGCTTGGTTCTTGAGGCTATTCAAAATTATGGCATTACCGCAGAAATCATTCTTAGTATTACCGCTTTGTTTGGAGCGTTCTTGTGGCATTACGGTAACAAGCATAACAAAGCGATGGAACTAAAAGGAAATAAGCATGAGCCTATAATCGATGGTATTCAAAGGCGCAGAAAGCACCTGAGAAACTTATAACCTTACCTTTAAGTGATGATCTCCGTAACTATTTCTGATTTCACTGAGTTGGCAATAAAACATTGTTCATGAGCCAGATGATGCATTTTTTCTAGCTGCTCAAGCGTTGGTTGTCGTTCTCCTGAGAACTTAACGTGAGGACGAAGTATTACCTTGGTCATGCTGGTTTTCCCTTGCTCGTCCTGCTCCATGATCCCAACAGTTTGATCAATATATTCTTCAATAATGAATTTTCGTTTAGCTGCTATTTGCAAAAAGAACAGTAGATGGCAACTTGAAATAGAGGCTATGAAGGCTTCTTCAGGATCGACATTTTCTTCAACTGAGTATGGTAAAGGAACGATATGAGGAGACGAGGAAGCCTCAATAATTGAGCCGCCATCAAACTCCCATTGGTGCCCTCTACTGTATTTATTATCTATAAATGCTTCTTCCACATTTTTTTGCCATAAAATTTTTGCCGTATATTCTGACATGCAAATTACCTCTAATAGATCTTGTGTAGTTGTGTACATTATTGCTTGATAAATAGATAAAGGAAAAGCGATAATATTTCAATACGACTTGAGGATAATTCATATCACAATGAGTGCTAATATTTCATTTTCAGCCATACATACATTTACTATAGTCGCCAAGGAGCTCAGCTTTACTCGAGCTGCCGAGATACTACATATAACGCCGAGTGCGGTAAGTCATCAGATGAAACTTTTGGAAAGCCAAATGGAGGTTGTATTATTTTATAGAAAATCAAAAGGTGTGACGTTATCGCTAGCTGGTGAAACGTTACAACAGCATGCAACTTCTGGTGTGAGGAATATTCAACATGGTATCTTGCAGAGTCAATTTGCAAGTCAGAAAGAGAAATTGGTTATTGCTGTAATCCCTTCGCTTTGCCAATTGTGGCTACTGCCTCGTTTAGTCGATTTTTGTCGCGAATTTCCGCAAATTGAACTTGAGCTTGTAGCTATCGATCAATTAGCTGACTTTACGAGTGGGCAATATGATGGACACATTCATTTTGGCTCTGGGGATTATAAAGGGTATGAAGCGAAGTTTTTACGTAATGAAACCGTCTATCCAGTTTGTCATCCTGATTTACTTAAAGAAGCTAGTGATAGCTCTCTTGAGGGATTATTGAAAGAGCATCAATTACTCATCTATAAAGCAGGTATCGAAGATGAACCCGGCGGTATTTCTTGGGGGAAATGGTTTCGTCGATTTTGTGTAGATAAGCCCCAAGCATTAAATCAAATGTGGTTTAGTCACGTATCCATGGCGATCTTAGCTGCAAAGTTAAAACAAGGGGTAGTGTTAGGCTGGCACCAAATGGTTGTTGACGATATCAATAGCGGGCAGTTATGCAGGCTTAATGATGATGAAATCAATACCACTTTTAATTATTACCTTGTTGCGCCAAGTCGATCATGGGGAAAGGCATCTTTTAATCATTTTTCATTGTGGTTAGAGAAAGAGATGTCTCCTGTTTAGGGAGACGTTTAAAACTATTTCAAATTAATAATCGCCGATTGTAGGTGCTCTAAAAACACCTTCACTTTCTCAAGTGGATATCTTCGACCTGAGTAAAAGGCATATAACACAAGATCTTCTGGTTCGTAATTAAGGTTAACTTTAATCAAAGAACCGTTATTTATCTCTGTTTGGCACGCATGGGTAGGCAAAATCGCATAACCAAGTCCTTTAAGTGCACTAGCCTTGGCAATATTGCCACTGTTAACCTTGTAGTTAGACCGCACATGAACAGTTTGTTCATTCTTAAATCGCCAGGGCATGCCTTGTAATACCGACAGCGTTGTAATGCAGGGGGCGTTATTTAGCTCATCCAATGAACGAGGTAATGGATGTTTGTTGATGAGCGCAGGCGAGGCAACCACCGAGCTAGGCCAGCGCATAATTTCCTTCGCAATCCAGCCTGAATCTTCTAATAAACCGCGGCCAAAACTTAATACGATATCGAAACCATCCAGCAGGCCCTCTTTGGGATTGATCTGGGTATCGCAGCTTAGTTCTATTCGCGGATACTGGCAGCAGAAATCTGCGATGATTTCAGCCATGAAAGGCAGATCAGGCAAAACAACCTTCAGGTGACCCGAGAGGGAATTACCATAAAGTGAAACATCTTCAAGTGTCTCGTTCATTGCTTGGGTAAGTGGTGTTATTGACTGATAAAGTTGCGTTCCTGATGCGGTTGGAATCATCCTGCGCGTTGTGCGCTCTAATAACCTTAAATTAAGTTGTTGCTCCAATAGCGCAACATGACGACTCACATTGGATGTCGGCAATTGGAGCTGCTCTGCTGCCAACTTGAAACTCAATTTTTCATAAACGGCTTGAAAGCTGAGCAGCCAGTGGAGTTCAATTTTCTCAATCATACATTCACTCATTAAATGGGATTAACAAGCCAATAATAACGTATTTATCCTAAATTGTGGTTTTGTAATACTCATTAGCAAGTTTTATTAATGAGGTAAGATAGATGAATAGCAACAATAAAATAGCTATTGTCGGTGCGGGTGTTGCTGGAATGGCCTTGGCGATACTTGCCACAAAACAAGGCTATCAGGTGAGTTTGTATGAACGTGATAGTCAGGTTTCATTCATTGGCGCAGGGGTGACATTATGGTCCAACGCTATCTTTGTGTTACAGAAAATGGGGCTGGAAAAAGAAATAAATCGTTGGGGCGCAACACCTAGTTTATTACGCCAGTATGATCAATTTGGCGCGCCGCAAAGTGCGCTAAATATTGAAGAAGTGAACAGCATAAGTGGTTATCAAAGCGTGACAATATTACGCCGTGATCTAATGAATATTTTGGCGAAGAAGTTAGAGGACTTAGGCGTAGAAATACAGTTTAATTGCACAATGACAGAACGTGATATTGAGGAATTAAAGCAAGAGTTCATGCTGGTGGTTGGTGCTGATGGGCGAATGAATTCAGTAGTACGTCACTATTTATACCCAGTAAAAGTGCAACCGTGTTATCAAGGGTTCATCAATATTATAGGCATTAGTAAGTTAGATAAGGGGGTATTAGATAACACCATCCATGATTATCGCGGCCCCGGTGAGCGCTTTGGCATTGTGCCTATTAACGATGATTTATGTTATTGGGCAGCGGGCTGGAGTACAGTTATTGATAAAGAGCGGCCTTTGTCGGCTTGGAGTGATGAGCTGCATCAGCGTTTTAATCACTGGCCTAAACCTGTACAACATGTGCTTGAATCTCATGATAAATCGTCACTTAATCGTATTTTTGTTCATGATCTTGAACCGCTGCCTTATTGGCATCGAGCCAATGTCTTAATCATTGGTGATGCCGCCCATGCTCCTTTACCTACTTCTGGGCAAGGGGCATGTCAGGCGCTGGAAGATGCTTGGCATCTTGTCCAAAGTTTAGAAAAATATGAGGATATTGATAACGCTCTGTCCCGTTTTTATCAACAGCGCATCATTAAGACTTCATCAGCTCAAGCGGCTGGAAGGCAGTTAGCACGGCAAATTTTTGGAAGCTCTCAAGTTAAGTCGACCAGCTCAATTCCTTTGGCAAAGCAGCTAAGCGAATTTTGGATGATGGGGTTAGATATAAAATCAACAATGGATTAGTGACGATTTTTATACCATTCCCATTAATTATGTGATTATGTTGTGCAAATAAATAATTAACTAGTACAAGTGATCAGCGATTCAATGGAGTTGGTATAATTTCAGGCTGTAGCTAAACCTAATCTGAGTCTGGTGACATGGTTTCTTTGATTTCATCACTGGTAAAGCCTTTTCGTGACAAATAAGCATAGGCTTTTGATTTTTCTTTATAATCAGATAAATCATAGTTCTTTTTGGCTAGTTGGTCACTGCAACTCTGATAAAAGTCGATATCACCGGCCAGCGATAATTGGTATAAGGTTTCTTCAAACTCACTAACGTTAATGAGTTGTTGTTTTAACTCACGAAGAATAAGCGATTGGCCTTTGCCTTTTCGATATAGCTTAATAATTTCAGTGGCCAGATCTGCCTTTTCAGCTTTGATGGCCATTTTACTTTGCAAAGAGTCTTGAGCTGGATGCTGGGCTAACGCTTGATCTATTTGCGATCGAGAAAAGCCTCGTGTTGTCATTTGGCTGTAAACTTTTTCCTTACTAATCCCATCGAATGTTATATATCGAGACAGTAATCGATTGCTAGCCATTTCATCGAAGTCAATATCGCTTTGCTCAACAACTTGCTCGATGGCCGTTTCAATATCGCCTTGAGAAACGCCGCGCATTTTTAATTTACGCTGGATAGCAGGCTTTCCTAGTTCGTTGTTAAATGCTGATTCGCAAAACCGTATCGCAAATTCAAGGTCACTTTTTAGATATCCATTATCGATTAACTGTGTAAGAACGGTCTCTATCCATTCACCGTTGTCTGTTTTACGCTCTAACTTAGTGCGGATTTCAGCTACCGTAAAGTCTTGTTGGCTTAGATGCCAATAGGCGCTGTTGAATACGTTGTCGATGCTTTTAGCTTGTTTAAGTGGCGGGCGTTGCATAGCTAGGATCTTAATTTTAATGTCAGCAGGGTTAGTGTAGCAGAAGCTTAAGTGTAATTGCCGTCTTGTTGTATGAATTAATCATTCTATAGAGTGTAAGGTCAGCGGTGGTGCAAGTCTGTCTCGCTGCAATGACAGTCATTTTATATATGCTCTCCATTGCTCAAATTATTACTGGCCCATGACGCCCTTTTTCCATGCATGAATGGCCGCTTGTGTTCTATCTCGTAAGTGCAACTTACTTAATATGTTGCTCACATGGCAACGTACTGTTTTTATTGCAATGCTTAATGATTCTGAAATTTCGTTATTGTTTAGCCCTTGGCCGATAAGTTTTAATATTTCTAATTCTCGGACACTTAATTGTGAGTGATGTGGAATGACTTCTTTGCTTGTCGGTTGCATTTCTTCAACAATTCTTTGGGCTACGACAGGCGCTAATACCGCTTGACCTAACATTGCTTTTCTAATGGTGTTAGCTAACTCTATCGGTTCAATATCTTTTAATAAGTATGATAGTGCCCCTGATTTTATCGCTGGGAAAATATATTCATCACTATGAAAGGACGTTAAAACAATGACTTTTGATTGGGGACTGATTTCTTTTATTTGACGCGTTGCTTCTATGCCATTGATACCTTCACCCAGATTCAAGTCCATTAAAATAACATCGGGAACGAGCATTTCTACCTGTTCAATTGCTTGCTTTGCATTAGCTGCAGTGGCAATTATCTCTATATCAGGTTGAAGGTTGAGAAAGGCTTCAATGCCTTGACGAACTAATTCATGATCATCAACGATCAGTACCGATATCTTTTCTACGGGGTGAGTTTGATTAGGCAAGAGGTAACTCCAAATTTAATTTAAAACCATTTTCTCTATTTACATCCAGAGTGCCATCAAGAGATTCTACCCTCTTTTGCATTAAACTTAGCCCTTGTCCAAAGGCTAATGGTTGCTGCGATTGATGGTTGATGTCAGTGAAACCATCATCAGCTATTTGCCACATAATATGTGCGTTATCATGTGATAGGTTGATGGTTACGCTGTGGGCATTTGAATGTTTAGTAATGTTTTGCAAGGATTCCATAATACTTCTAAAAATAACCTGTTGTTGTATTTCGGTTAATTCAATCTGCATCTCTAGGCTGAATGATAAAGATACAATATTGTCTTTTTCCCATCGCTCAAAAGCGGAGATTAACGCCTCTTTCAGGTCACTTCCTATTTGAATCGGACTTAGGGTGAATATTAAATCATTAACTTGTTTAAATGCTGTTTGGTTTTGATTAATGGCTATAGCGATACTTTTTTTAGCGCCTTTTTGATCCTGAGCTATCTGTTGTGCGGCAGCACTCAACTGTAAATTTGATGCAAATAATTGTTGTTTTACGGTGTCATGCAACTCAGCTGCTAGGTGCTGTCTTTCTTCAATACTCACTAGATGCTTGAGCTCTTTTTGATGTTTAGCTAGCTTTTCTGCCATTTCATTTAAACGTTCAAAGCTAATGTCTATTTCATCGCCCCCCGATGTTTGGATTCTGCTAACCAGATTGCCATTGCCCCAGTCTTCAATGGTTTTATATAAATGTTGGTAACGCTTAGTCATGACTCTCGCCACTAACCAACCGAGAATAAACGTAGAGGGTAAAATCCAAAAAAAGCTGGCTAGAGTGTTAAATATGGAGATTTTTAACGCTTCAATGACGGATATAAAAAATAAGGGTACGTCTTCTTCTTGAAATTGCCATGATTGCCAACTGATTGTTGCCCCGATTATTTCGTCTTGCTTATTTAGCACGCTTTGTATGACTAAATAGTTATTGTTACCCAAAGATTCAATGCCAGTATTGTGATGACCTACTAAAGCATCAGAAAGATCGTCTCTTGATTTAATTGGAATTTGAATGCCTATATCTCCAGTTAATAAATCGACTCCTTCGGTTTTAAATAACAAGTGAGATTGTGTATCAATAAATGCCATTGATTTGATCGATAGCTGAGTGAATGGCGCATTATGGTGACGCACTTGATAGGGCGTTTTTTTGACGAGGGATGTTAAATAATTATTTACCGCTGCTTGATTGCTAGATAGCTCTCTTAGTGGCTGTGCAATGTTATTTTGTTGCCAATTTAATATTGGATATTGACGTATATTATAGCCAATGTCTGATGAACTAAGCAGGATTAGAGTAAAGTGAATAGCGATACTAGTGAAAAAGCCAATCAGGCTTAACCATATGATTAATTTGTATTTTAGTGAGAGGTTTATATTTTTCATAACCATATTCTATGTGAAGACTATGAATTAAACATCAGTCTAAAGACCTAATTTAGGAAATATTAAAATAGGGTTTCAGCCTGATTATATTCGACCCAGTGCGTGATTTAATATTGCTTCTTAAAAAGGAGAGTTATTGTGAATCTTGCAATCGAAGTATCAAAAGTATCTAAGAAATTTGGTCAAAAAACAGTGTTAGAGGACGTTAATATTAATGTTCCCAAAGGCTGTGTTTATGGTTTCTTGGGTAATAATGGCGCTGGTAAATCAACGCTGATTCGAGTTTTGTTAGGGTTGTTAAATGCCAGCGCAGGACAGGTAAAAATTAATTCAGAGCTAGTGAATAGAAGCGATGTTGCGTATAAAAAATCAATTGGCTGTCTTGTCGATTCCCCTTGTTTGTACTTCCATCTGACCCCGAAAGAGTTCTTGGGCATTACCTGTAAAATAAAGGGCTTAACTGAATCGGCAATTGATGAAGCTTTGGATATCGTTAATATGTCTGCTTATCTCAATGTACCCATGGAGAAGTTTTCGTTGGGGATGAAGCAGCGAATAGCACTGGCTAATACGTTGCTAGGCAAGCCTAAGCTACTGATTTTAGATGAACCCACCAATGGGTTAGATCCCGAAGGCATGAAAGAGATAAGACTTTTATTAAAGTCACTGCCAGAGAAAACAGGGGCTACGGTTTTTTTATCCAGCCATCTATTGGATGAGATCCAAAAAACAGCCAGTCATGTTGGCATTTTGCATCAAGGAAAAATGAAAATCGAATCGAGTTTATTTGATCTCATGGCAAAACAATCAAGTTCGCTTGATTTAATTACCCCATCAGCACAAATGGTTAAACAGCATCTGCTTCAAAGGAATATTTCATCCGAGTTAATTTCACCTCAACACTTACGCTTAAATGAAGTGACAAAAGCGCAATGTGGTGATCTTAATCGTCAAGTTATCAATGCGGGTTTCGACTTAATCGAATCACGGTTTAATCAAGTCACTTTGGAGAGTTTATTTCTACAGCTGGTTGGTTCACAAACAGTAGAGGCTCAAACATGTTAATAAAACTACTTCACATAGAATTGATAAAAACAAAGCGTAGTTTGGCCTTGTTAATGATGTTTTTAAGCCCTTTAATGGTATTACTAATAAACCTATTACAGTTACTGCATAATGAAGGCAGGCTTGTTAGTGAGCAGGGATGGAGCATTTTCTGGTTAACAAATTCGGCGTTATGGGGGTATTTTATGATGCCGCTTTATATTGCGCTTATCACTGCATTACTTAACGGAAATGAGCATCGAAGCAATGGTTGGCGCTTCATGATGACCTTACCTATTAAGCAAACAGATTTATTTTTAGCGAAATTAATATTAGCGTGGGTTTATCTTGTTGGTGCGAGTTTAGTACTATTTTTATCGACCTTAATCACAATATTGTGCCTAGAAGCTTTTGGGATATCGGGTAGTAATATACTGAGTTTTGATGTGATTGAAAGTTTGATGTATAGCATTGTCGGCTGTTTGGCTATTTTGACTATCCATCATATGGTGAGTTGGCGCTGGAAAAATATTGTGGTGTCGTTAGGTATTGGTATCGTAGCGACTATGAGTATTACGCAGCTTAGTCATACCAAATATTGGCACTTAGACCCATGGACCTATATATTATTGGCAGCTAATGGTTCAGATCCTAAGGTGCAGTTATTAGCGATTGGTTGCTCATTGGGCGTTACATTAGTCCTAATAATGATTTCCTTATTCTGGTTAGGCCGAAGAGAAGTTAGTTGTTAAAGGCTAGGCGGAGTTAAAACCCGATTAATTCTGCCCCGTTTATTGGATAACTTATCAATCATGGTTTATGTATTTTAGTTTCGTCATTTATTCGTTAATTAAGGGAGTTGATTGTCATGT
>Ga0105355_10002821_pt1 | contig 15562 bp, 11 predicted proteins | sample GOMGulsemesocosm_2_FD_83508 | JGI IMG/M metagenome (GOLD analysis project Ga0105355, IMG submission 83508) | Methane-oxidizing microbial communities from mesocosms in the Gulf of Mexico - GOM9C Gulf of Mexico | ecosystem: Environmental > Aquatic > Marine > Cold seeps | place: Gulf of Mexico... | reverse complement strand
TTGCGAACCTAAATCAAAAGTAAGGAATTCACCATCCCCCTCTGCTGACCAGCGTGTTTCGCTGTCTCCATCAGATACATTCACCGCAAGATTGGGAGCTTCTTCGGTACTGGCTGTAATTGCGATGGGTGAAATTTCCACTGCGCCAGAGCTAATTTGTGCAGGTGTTACACCGAAGATTTTAGCTTCAGTGATGCTGTTCCAATCGTTTGAAGTGTTACCTTTGCCAATGATACGAACGTAGCGTGCTGAATCCTTAATACCAATGTATTCTAATGCGAGTGTTGCACCAGAGCTACTGCCTTCAGTCACTGACTTCCAGTTAATATCATCATCACTGATTTGAACTTCGTAATGAGATTGACGTTCGTCACCTTTTGACCAAGCGACATGTATTTCTGTTAGATAATACTGCGCACCTAAATCAATAGTCAGATGTTCACCGCTACCCTGTGCTGACCAGCGTGTTGAAAGATCATCATCAAAAACGTTTGCGGCAATATTACCATCATCGCTACTGGCCACAATCCAATCTGCCATAATTTGTACCGCGCCAGAGGTAACTTCGGCAGCTGGCATAGTATAACGACTACTTTGATCTATTTCTCTTATGGTAAAATTTTTATATTCCGCTTTTGCAACGTCTGTATTTCTAATAAAGGCAACACCACCACCTTCAGTTATAATTTTGTCATCAGTATATGAACAGCCTTCAACATTACCTGTATTCCAGTTACCGTCATCAATTAATTCTCCAACCAATCTCCACTCACCACCATCCGTCGTATTACCATCACTGGTATCATCAATCCATAGCTCAAGTTTTACCTGAGTGTCGTTGTTGATGTTATAAGCTAGATATTTCATGCCTATCCATTGATCTGCAGGTAAACCGCCAGGGAAAAGTGATTGAATGCCCGAAGATTGACTGCCACCAGTCCCATGTTTTAACTCTTTTTCGAAATCCCAAGTACCATCATGTCTAAATCTTGCGTAATAAGTGTTGGCATCACAATAATTAGCTTCCGAATCATAATTTGTACTGCTATGGCCCAAAGGACCACTTCTTAATCCCATAATTAAGCCTCCCCAATTAGCGCCATCGTTACCAGTGCGTTTGTAATAAACGGTACCTTCAACGTTTTTAAAAAACTGATCCGGGTTTGTTATTTCGCTGCCATCATAAGGGTTAATGTATATGCGAGGTTGGCTGCCGCCCATTGTCAAAATACCCTCACCATCGATATTAAAAGTTGAAGCATTACCTCTTCTTTGAGTGTAACCCGTTGGATCATTAGGATCACGTTCACTAGAGCCAACGCTTCTTTCAATACCATTATTCCAGTTAGACACCCATTCTTTAGAACCTGACTTGGTAGCAAAAAATTTAGTTATGCCAAAAGTATCGGTTGTGCTGGTTCCAGTGGTATCTATTTCTCTTACTGAAAAGTACTTATAGTCAGCGGTGGTCTCATCTCCTGAATTTTTAACAATGGCTATACCCGCACCTTCAGTTATGATTTGCCCTTCACTATAAGAACAGGTGCCTAGATCGTGACCACCCCATGTACCGTCATCAATTTTTTCTCCGACCAACTCCCACTCACCGCCATTTGAAACATCGCCATCTGAGGTCAAATCTAGATAAAGCTCAAGTTTTACATGAACTTCATCCCCCACATCAATGTTATAGGCGAGAAATTTCATGCCTAACCATTGGTCTGTCGGTAAAGTTTCGCCATCGAAAAGTGCTATTTGGCTTGTTCCTTTACTTTTACCGTTTAACTCTTTTAAGAAATCCCATTTACCATCATGCCTGAGCCTTGTCCAATATGCTTGATCATCACAACTTGTGTCTGGGTCATCGTTGGCTCTTAATCCCATTATTAAACCACTCCAGCTTTTGGTGCCAACTGCTGTATGCTTAAAATAAATGGTAGCTTCAACGTTTTTGAAATACTGCTCGGCTGTTTCATTATCTTCATAGGAGTCAATGTTAAGAGCCGGTGAGCTTCCTTCCAGACGCATAACACCCGCACCATCGACACGTGTTAAGTCATTATTGCCTCGGCTTTGGGACCAATTAGTTGGATCCTCTGGATCGCGATTACCGGTAAAAGTTCTTAAATTACCATTACCCCAGTGAGTCGAAACCCATTCCAATGAACCTTTTTGTGTCGGATAAATTTGAGTAATACCAAAAGCATCATCCGCTGCTGATATTGTGTACGACCAAGAAAGTGATGCTAATACGGTCAGCCCAACTTTTATTCTTATTTTATTATTCATTCATAATTCCTTCATTTCAAAAAAACTAAGTCATTAATAGTAATTTGATATTTCAAGACATCTAAGCTGCATTTAAAAGCAGTCAAAACTACTGCACAAATCCTATTTTCAATAAATTGCCTATTTTGACAACTTCATATACACACTACCTCAAACGTTTGAGGATCTAAAGAAGTTTATGAACATTAATTGAACAACTAGGGTTGGTTTGTATGGGAAATTTAATTAAGTCTATATTTTACAATGATATTTAATAGCAATTAATTGGTTAATTAGCATCAGGAAGCCAACCAATTTTTTAATATTGTTTAGATAAAGGAATAAGCCCTTATCAGACAATTTAATTCTGCGTAATGGGCTAAATGGTGAGTAATAGATGTGTAATATTTATAAAGTTTACTAAATTGAAAATATCCTCATAAGATCAACAAAGAGAAACAGTTAACAACATATGTTCACCTTCGGCATTTATTTATCAAAAACATTTTGAACGAAACAGATAGTAATAATATAAAGATTATTTCTGTTTAATCCTTAATGGTGTTTTTAACTTAATAGCAAATTCTTTCAAGTATTGATTCCACATTTCTGGCGAGAAAGACTGTTTACTTTTTTTCCAACCAAATCCTGCATAATAAACAATACGTTTATCAATTGATTTAAGTTTAACAAATAGATGTTCGCCTGGTTTCCCTTTTACTTTAATCTGTTGATAACCATTAACATATATTGGCTTAGCGACAATGCCTAAACCAAGCTTCGAGTCCTGCTGTTTACGCCATGAACTAAAATATCCAGCATCCTTGTCCGTGGTTATACGCAGTGAATATTTATCTAACGAAAGTCCAGCCACGATTTCAACATCTTGATCAAATATCAATTCATAACGGGTTAAATTACTGCCCTTATCTAGTGATATGCGTTTTACTTCCTTGACCACTGCGGTGCCAGTATTCCAAGTGGAATAATCAAGCTCGAAACTAGTCCGTATTGGTCCTGCAGTGCTGGTATTGTAATCACTAAAGTTACCACTAACAAATAACTTGCCTTGATAAAGGGTACCCGTTCCGCCACAACCTAGTGTATTTCCAACATGGTAATTATCAAGACCCTCACCAGTATCTTTATGATAGTCTCCTGTACCATCGGCATATTTTTTATACCATTTATTTAAAATGGGATATTCAACACGTTTTAACCAGCAGTCAACACCGCTAGAGATGATGCCACCTTTTTTTCCCTCTTCAACCAGTTGACGTGCTTTAGGGCCATACATTCTAAAAGCGACCCGATCATTTTCCCAAGCATAATCATCTATACGCTCAGGTACAAAACGAGAGAAACTTACAATTGGGTCAGTAAATTCCGCTGAGGCACTTTTGCTAAGTGAAAACTGAAATTGCTTTGCGCTATTAGCTGATATATCAACTTGAAAAATTAAACTATCTATTGCCCCATCATTTTCAGTATCAACAAGTTGATACATAAGGGCTTTATTGCTAGTCAAATCTTTTACTACAATTCGCGGCCAAAAATTTTGTTCACTAAAAGCTAAACTATCAAGTGACACAGTCACTGTTTCATTTGTTCTTTCAATGGGTAAATCGTTATAGACAGATATTCTATTGTGCTTTTCAGTGTTACTTTTCTTATCAACACTATTCGTTTCATGGCTCTGAGCGTAATGAGTGGGTAGTAAACACCCGATCAAAAATAACAATACAATTTTGTGAGACATTAGAAAATATTGCGTTATAAAGGGTTTCATCATTATTTCCCTAAAGCCATTTTCATCTGATCAAGTATTATGCCATTAGCAGCAATCATATGCTCTGTTGTGCCTGCTTTATACCATTCAGTAATTCTGTCTTGGTGATAAAAAGGCTCAGGCGTTAAAATTGTATTTTCTAATGAAGCTAAGATTATCGAATAATGAAGGTTGTCATCTGACGCTAACAATAGCTCAGCCTTGTACATACTAAACAGTTTATTTTGCTCGTTTATGGTTTTTATATATTGTGGGTGTTTAAAGTTTTTTGCATCATTAATTGCTAAAATCTCTTTAACAACATGACCTGAACCACCATTATTACTTGGTGCTTCAGCACCTAATAACATACTGATAGTCGCTGCTAAATCTGTATGCTCAAAATAAGGTAAAGATCGTTGTTTAGCAATGCCCTTCCCAGCAAAGACCATAGGTGTTGCCCAACTGTCTTCATCAAATAATGGGTGCCAGCCAATGTTGCTTTGACCGTGATCAGAAGTGGCTATAAGCACCGTATCTTCCCACTTACCTGATGTTTTTAAATGGCGAACAAATTTACCTAATAATTTATCCGCATTTTCTATACCTTCTACATAAGGAGAACCTTTACCAAAAACATCTTCATAAAAGGCTTGATCTGGTGTTGCTGAGTTGACTGAACGACCTAATTCTCCAGGAGATTGCAAATGCACACGCATAAATGCAGGTTGCTGTTGGTCTAAAATATTGATTGCGTTTTCAACGACCTGATCGTCAGTTAACTTATTATCCATTATCGATGTATCAAAACCACGCGCAACACTGCGATATGCACCCGTATTCACAATAAATGCAGTTGTTAAGCTAGATGGTAAAGTTTCTTGCAATAGTTTGTTTTCAGGTTTAATAAAAACGGTACCTGAATGCAATACCGGATTAGGAAAAGAACAACTATTAAATTCTGAATAATCACCAATCGTTGGATGATGAGGCAATAACACATAAGACTTGTCTATATAGGTACCTTGCTCGATCAATGCATTAAAATTAGGCATGTTAATTTTTTCAGGGGCTTGCCAATGCAAGCCGTCTATCATAAATAATATGACATGTTTTGGGGTTTTAGCCATAGCGCTATTGGTTACTCCAAACAGTAAAATTAATAAGGTAGACTTTATGATATTCAAATTCATAGATTTTCCTTTCTTTTGGTTTATATCCGTTCCACTTGAGTATGCAGTTTCAAGTGGAGCGAGTATATATACACTGTGGTTATTGCTTTAATAGACGATAAACTTCAGTACCTGCTAATAAAAATGCACCGGGGCCATAAGGTTCTGTGTCTTCTCTTTTAACCTTGTCTGCACCAACACCAACAGGTTGAACAAACCCGAGTTTGCCATCAGTTTCTATTGCAGAAACTAGCAAGTCCCAAGCACGAAATACATGAGGAGAGAACTCTTCTTCATCTAATAAACCATTGTTAATACCCCAAGCTAAGCCGTAAGCAAAAAATGCGGTACCGCTGGTTTCTTTAACGTTAACGACGTCTTTATCAAGTAAGCTTGCATACCAGTATCCTTCTGGTGATTGCAGTTTTATGAGACTTTTAGACATTTTTGTCAATACACCTTCATAAAAGGACCTTCTACTGTCATCATTTGGCATCGCTTCAAGTATTTTTACTATGCCAGCATATACCCAGCCGTTACCTCGTGACCATAAGTCTTTTTTACCATTAACGGTGCGACGCTCAATCCATGTATCATCACGGAAAAATAAATCCTCTGCGTGATCAAATAAATAGTTGTAAGTTAACTTCCAATTTCTATCCATTCTGTCTAGATATTTAGGGTCACCGCTCGCTTTACTCATTTGCGCAAAAGCAGGAGGCGCCATAAATAATGAATCAGCCCAAGACCAAAAATGGAGATAATGTGGATTGGCTGGCTTCCATCTTAAATCAACTTTTTTAGGTCGTTTATGAAACTCCATGTCCATTACATAGCGAGCAGCATCGATGTATTTAGGATTTTTTTCGATTTCGTATAGATCGATATAGGTTTGCGCAATAACAAGGTTATCGGCGTTATACGGATGTGGTTTTAGTTTCCAATCCATTTCATTACCCATCTCCAACATGGCATCTAAGTATTGTTGCTGGGGTTTTAATTTGTAAAACGCCATTAAACCTGTGTAAAAAGTACCTTGGTGCCATTCCCAAAGTTCTCTCGGGCTTGGATTGGCCAATTGCCAGCTGGCAACGTCATCCATCTGTTTTAAGACACTGGCTTGAGTGGCCTGACTAATACTTGAGTCAGGCTTAACATTAGCACATGATACAGTTGCTAAAGTTGTTAACGCTACTGCTATAACAACCGAAAACAAATTTTTAACTTTCATAGCTCAACTCTTCTTATATTTATAATTTTCGTTCTAGTGATTGCGCATATACAGCTTGCTAAACACCATGACCATTCATGGTTTCAAGCGCATGAACCACACCACGAATTTCTGCTAAGCCTTTCATTCTGCCACCAAATGAATAACCTGGGTTAATATTGCTTTTGCCAATTTCATCACCTAATAAGTGTCCATGATCTGGCCTCATCGCAATTTGATGGTCTGCTTTGCCCAGAGCTTTGCGTTGTTGTTCTTCAACCAATAAGGCTTGAATTAGACCAACCATATCGTTGTCACCATCTAGATGCTCTGACTCACAAAAAGAGCCGTCAGCATCACGGGTTACATTTCGTAGATGCACAAAGTGAATTTTATCGCCAAACTCTTTCACCATATCAACCAAGTTATTGTCAGCACGAACACCAAATGAGCCTGCACAAAGGGTTAATCCATTGGCCTTGCTAGGTACGGCATCAAGTAAAACCCTAACATCACTCGCAGTTGAAACTACGCGTGGTAAGCCAAACAGTGAAAATGGTGGATCATCTGGATGAATACACATATTCACACCAGCAGCTTCAGCTACAGGGATAATCTCGCGCAAAAACTCAATTAAGTTATCTCTAAACTTTTCGGTACCTAATTGAATAAATTCGTTAATTACCTTAAGAATACTTTTTCGATCATAAGAACCTTCACCGCCCGGTAAACCCGCAATAATATTCTTTTCTAATAGATCTTTTTCAAGATCCGACATTGCATCAAAACGATCTTTCGCTTTTGCTAATATATCCGCTTGATAATCTTTTTCAGCATTTTCCCGCTTTAAATAATATACATCGTATGCTGCAAAATCTGACATTTCAAAACATAAGGCCTTGGATTTATTAGGTAAATCATATAATAAATTAGTACGAGTCCAATCAACTACTGGCATAAAATTATAACAAACAGTTTTTAAGCCAGCCTTACCAACGTTAATCAATGACTGTTTATAGTTTTGAATATGACGGGCGTAGTCTTTGCTTCGGGTTTTAATATCATTATGTAAAGGAATACTTTCGATTACAGTCCATTCAAGTCCTTCAGCTTCAATACATGATTTACGTTTCAAAATTTCATCCAACGGCCAAACATCACCTGTCGGTACATGATGTAACGATGTCACTACACCAGATGCACCTGCTTGCAAAATATTAGTTAATGAAACTGAGTCATTCGGTCCATACCATCTCCATGTTTCTTGCATAACAACCTCTTTTGATAATTTAGATTTGTCGCTAACATATGCATTAGCACAAAATATTCGAAAATAACGGTGTCGGAATTAACACCTTATAAATGTCATTGATAGTTACTCAAGCATGTTAGGTAACGTCATCGATAATTCAGGTATGAAGGTAACTAACATCAACACAGTCACCATCACGATATAAAATGGCAACATTGCTTTTACTGTTGTGCCAATGGATACCTTACCAATAGAACAACCGACCAAAAGTGACGTGCCTACGGGTGGTGTACAGACACCAATACCTAAGTTAATCAGCATAATGATGCCAAAGTGAATGGGGTTAATACCTAGCTGAGTTGCAATGGGTAATAACATCGGCGTAAGGAGTAAGATCAACACGCCCATATCCATTAACATGCCTAAAATAAGCAGTAATAAATTGATTGCCAACATAGCAACAATGGGATTGGAAGACAGTGATAAAATCATATCAGACAACATTGTTGGTACATTCAAAAAACCCAGCAAAAAAGCAAAAGCTGATGAGGTCATTATAATAGCCATAACGGTTGCCAATGTGCTCATCGACATTTTAAGTACTGATACAAACTTGCTCATGGTCATGGTTCTATAAATAAACACAGTAACTAATAAGGCATATACGGTGGCTACGGCGGCGGATTCAGTTGCGGTAAAAATACCAAATAAAATACCGCCAATGATAATTACAATAGTAAACAAACCAATAGAAGCATCTAAACCCACTTTAATCGACTCTTTAAAACTATATCTCTGACCTGTTGGATGACCTTGTTTAATGGCTAATATCCAACAAAGCAACATTAAAGATCCGCCTAACATAAAGCCAGGTACATAACCGGCTATGAAAAGCTTCTCTATAGATAAACCGCCAGCAGCAAGGGCAAAATAGATCATATTTTGACTAGGAGGGATCAAAACGCCTTGCACTGATGACGATATTGTTACCGCAACAGAATAACCTGGCGTATGTCCACGCTTAACCATTGAAGGCACAAGAAATGAACCAATAGAGGCAACATCAGCTACAGATGATCCTGAAATACCACCAAACATACTACTAGAAACGATATTGGCCTGAGCTAACCCGCCGCGCATTCTACCCACTAAAGTATCAGCAAAACGTACAAGTTTATCTGAAATGCCACCCTCGCCCATCAACTGACCCGCAAGAATAAAAAATGGTACGGCTAAAAAAGTAAAGCTGTTGAGGCCATTAACCATTCTGTGAGCGAGCACCATAGTTGGAATATCTAGGTAAAAGAAAGTGGCCAATGATGACAATCCTAAGGCAAAAGCAATAGGAATACGTAAAAACATTAACGCTAAAAAGCCGCCTAACAAGATAACAATAGCTATTGATTGTTGTTCCATCGTTAATTTATCCCACTTATTTATTGGTTATTTAAGGCATCACTGCTTTCATCGGCAAAGCGATCGAGCAACAAATTACCAATTGAATTGATTGTCATTAATGCCATTGCAATCATAGGTGCAAAGTACAAACATGAGCGCAGAATCCCAGAAGCTGGCAAGGTTTGCTCGTCAACCATGGCTACTAACAAACCGGAATTTAGCATGATGTTTACAGCAAATAGGGTAATTAAAAACTGAATGATGATATTTAACCAATATTTTCCCGATGTGGGTAAATGATCATAAATTACATCAATTGCCATATGGCTGTGGCGATAAACGGCTGTCGCCACCGATAACCAGCCAAACCAAACTAAAATAACGATGGCAACTTCTTCGGACCAGCTAATGGGTGATTCAAGTAAATAACGAAAGCCGACTCCCACAACAATAAGCAATACCATGGTGGCTAATAATAAACTGCAAAGTGATTCAATAAAGTGATTTATTGATTCAAGAAATTGATGTAAGTAACGCGCTATTTTGTTCATTACTTAACTCCTTTAATGCGTTCTATATAGGTAGCAAGCATGGGGAATTCTTCATAAATGGGCTGCATCGCCTGACGAAATGGACCATTATCAATGCGCGTAATATTCACACCTTTCGCTAGTAAGCTTGCTTTGGCATTCTGATTCGCTTGGAACATCAATTGTCGTTCAAAAATGGCCATTTCAGCCGCCGCTTCACTGATTGCCTGTTGGTATGCTTCGGGTAATGATTTGAATTTTTTCAAATTCATCAATAACATAGCCGGAGGACTCATATGGTTATCTTCAACATAGTTACCAGCCACTTCATAGTGCCCTGTGGACATATAACTCACATAATCATTTTCGGCACCATCAACTATCCCTGTTTGAATGGCAGAATATACTTCACCAAAATTCATTGGTGTAGGCACAGCACCTAATAGTTCAATCATGCGAATCATCATCTGAGCAGGCTGAACACGAATTTTTAGACCCTTCATGTCCTCTATGCTAGTAATAGGACGATCGGCGCTGGTGTAAAATGAGCGTACTCCTGACTCTAGGAAATCAAATGAAATTAAACCAATATCTTGTAATTGATTACGAATATCCATACCAATGTCACCATCAAGCACTTGATATTTATGTTTTTTATCTCTGAATATGTAAGGTAGATTAAATACCCCGATACTTGGGCTTACGTTAGCCATAACAACAGCATTGGTACGTGTAAAATCAATAATGCCTAAACGCGTTTGCTCTATGGTTTCTACTTGTTGACCTAACTGGCCGCTGGCATATACTTTTACAATCACTTTGCCATTGGTTTTATTGGCAACTAACTCGGAAAATTTATGCATTGCTATCGTTACGGGATTAGTCTCAACCAAGTTTTCTGCCAGCCTTAAAACAATGACACCTTGCTGCTTTTTTGATGTCAAAAGTGTACCGTGAATTGCCATAGTAGAAGCTGTAAACAACGCAATAATAATCAGTAGTTTTAAGGTGAAATATTTCCCCATAGGATAAGTAAACCTCTCATTATTCATGGTCGACCTCATCTAGGTCTGCAACAAATTCTTGGTAGCGTAATTTGTTAACAATTGCTCCTTTATGTTGCACTACAAAACCGGCAATTTTAGCTGCATTTTCTAAAGACTCAGATCGGCTTTGCCCAACTATACGCGAGGCCAGGTAAGTGCCTGCAAAAGAGTCACCTGCTGCTGTTGAGTCAATTTGATTTTCTGCCGGCGTAAAAGGTAAATGATGAAAAGAATCATTTCCGCCGTAGCAACAAACTCCTTGCTCTGCACACTTCACGACAGATTCTCGAACGCCTAAAGTTTGTAGTTGTTCTCGTACTTCTTGCGGTGTTGTTTGTTTAAATAGCACTTTATGTTCATCTAAACCTGGTAATGCAATATCGCAATATTGATATGCTCTTTCTAACCAATACTTGGCATGCGCTTCACTTAGCCACATATTCGCACGATAATTTGGATCAAAAGCAATTTTGCTCCCTCTACACCGTAAGCTTTGTATTAGATCTAACAATGATTTTTTATCATTATCATTTAGAATTGCGATAGAAATCCCTGAAAAATAGACATAATCAAAATAAGGTATTGCCTCTGTGCCGCCTACATTATCCAATGCTTTCATCAGCTGAGTTGCGGCTGAGTTTTTACGCCAGTAAGAAAAAGAACGTTCACCATCATCATCAGTTGAAATAATATAAATTCCTGGCTGCGCTTGATCTACTTTCATAACAAGTGAATGATCAATATCTTCACTATCCCATTGTTTTAGCATTTCTTCACTAATATTATCAGTACCTACCGCAGTTAAATAAGAAACATTCAATAATGGCTGCCAACGCTTTGCATACACTGCACAATTATAGCTATCACCTGCAAATGCTTTGGTATACCCATTATCTAAATGTGTATTTAACTCCATCATACACTCGCCTATTACCAAAAGAGAACCCATTTAAGCACCCCTTACACTAGTTAAAATATTTGATATTTCATCGGTACTATGCTGATTAAATAACTGATAAGCCATTTTAATATCTTTAATAAATTGCATATTGGTTTGCAGCTCTTTAGGAAAAATTTTATCAAGTGAAATAAAGTGTTCAATATCAATGTCACTGCCATCACAATATTTAGCAATGCCCATAAGCTTACGTTCCAGGGGATCAATAATTTGTTGCCCAGTAGACACTTTAGTTACAACAAATTTTATCCAAGCAGCGAGACTCAAACACAACATAGGAGAAGTTTTATTCTTAGCAATATTGTCGGTAACGATAGCTAATATTCTATAAGGAATTTTTTGACTACTATCCCAAGCAATTTGGGCAAGTAAATGTTGAATAGCAGGATTTTCAAATCGCTGAATTATTTTTCGACCATAAGTTTCTTTGTTAAGCCCCTCAACTTCTGGCAGAGTGGGCATAATTTCGTCATGTAGCATCTTTTCAACAAAGGCTTTTATGTCACAATTAGTTATCGCTTGATCTACCGTAACTAAACCAGCAAAATCCCCTAAAAAAGCTAAGGTTGAATGCAAGCAATTGAGTACTCGTAACTTAGTTAATTCATAACCAGAAACATCTTTAGTTACGATAGCACCAACTGATTCCCAGGGGGGTAAGGTTACGTTGGTAATATCTTCAATAATCCATTGATTAAAGCTTTCTCGTTGAATTGGCCAGTTATCTTTAAAGCCTGTTTTTTCCTCGATAGTTTTGTATAGATTTTCATCGGTAGCAGGTGTAATGCTATCAACCATAGTGCATGGAAAATGTACTTCGGTCTCTATCCATTGAACAAGGGTCGGCTCTGTAGTTTCAGCAAAATCTAATACTGCACGTTTTAAGCGTTTACCGTTATCACTGACATTGTCACAACTTATGACTACAAAAGGTCTGATACCTTGTTTATAGCGCTCTCTTAATCCTGCAAAGATAAATCCAATAACACTACAAGGTTTATCGAGGTTTTGTAAATCATGTGCTATCGCCTCATTCTCAAAATCTAAACCGCCTTCAGGCGTTAAACAATAACCTTTTTCAGTTACTGTTAAGGTCACAGCTTTAATTGATGGCATTGTTAAACGTTGGATCACCAAAGAGGGATCCTCAGGAGCAACTAAAATTTCTTTAATTGCGCCAATTACGCGATGTGATATTTCACGATCAAGTATCGCTAAGGTGTATAAATTATCTTGTGGTAATAGTTTATCTCTTACGGTTGCGCTATTAATAGATATTTCACAAATGCCCCATTTGGTCGACCCATTTACCAACAAATCGTCTGTATAAACAGCTTGATGGGCACGATGAAACGCCCCTGGGCCAAAATGAACAATACCAAGTTCAACTGCTGCTCTACCATAACTTAGGTGGTTACAACTTTGGCTTAAAAGTTCCATTTTGTTCTCTAATAGTTCTGTATTCATTATTTCCTAAACCTTAAAAAGATAAATGGCATCACAGATAACTAACCTTAAATACTAAATTATAATAATCGCGCTGACTCTTTATCTAGCAATACTTCACAGTCAGCATGACTTTGCATAATTGATGAAGGGTACTGTGGTGAAATTTTTTCTTTAACAGTATTTCTAACGGCCTCTGCTTTTCTTGAACCTGGTACTGAAAGTATTATCTTTTTGCTTTTTAATATTTGTTGAATGCTCATAGAAATTGCTTTAGTAGGTACGCTGTCTAACGTGGGAAACCACCCTTCATTACACTGTTGTTGACGACAGGCTAGGTCAAGTTCAACAATGATGTAAGGCTGTGTTGTTGTTAAATCAGCTGGTGGATCATTAAATGCTAGATGACCATTTTCACCAATACCCGCCAAACAAACATCAATTTGCTCACCAGAAATCAAGTCATTTAATCGTTCAACCTCTTTATCAAGATCTTGTGCGTCGCCATTGACTAATGTCATTTTCTTCAAACCTTGCGCCTTTGCAACAAATCGCTCATTCAAGTATTTTCTAAAACTGGCTGGGTGTTCAGCTAAAATACCGACATACTCATCTAAGTGAAAAGCTTCAACTTTTTCCCAAGGTACATCTTCTTGCTCAGTTAAATGTTTGAGTGTACTAATTTGACTAGATCCTGTTGCAATAAGAACGGTAACCTTCTCTTTACCTATAGCCGCTTCACGAATAGCCTTTGCTGCTAATTTAGCAGCAGCCTGTCCTAACTCAATATTATTTTCGTACGTTGTAAAATTCATTTTTCATTCCTATTTTGTTTAGTCGAAGATAGTCAGTTTATATTTTTGTTATAAAGCTGAGTCTTTATACAACTGCCCTACTTATGCCGAAACTCACTTATTCAAACATTAAATTTGATATACAACTAAGTTTCATTTTAAGTACTTTATAAATCACCTCAAACGTTTGAGTAAATATATATTTAATAAAAAATCATGTCAAGATAAAAGTAACATTAGTCAATATATTATTATCAAATATTTGAAATTAAATTTTTAGAGTCGACCTAACTCTATGATTAACAATTTATAAAATTAAATTGAGATTTAAAGAAGCCTATTTGTTTACTTGGCTGACAGGATATAAATTTAAAGATGATCTCTAAATCCGCTATACCTCAAAGGTAAATGTGAATTATTATTAAAAAACACGCTAACAACATGATATTTAAAGTTGCTTACGATACACTATAGGGACTAAATCTAAATATCTTTAACAATGGAATCTAATGGCCACTCAAAAAAGCATTGCCGATAAACTTGGATTATCTATCAGCCTTGTTTCTCGGGTTTTATCAGGGAAAGCAAAAGACATAGGTGTTGCGCAAGAAACCATTCAAAAAGTTTTAGATGAAGCTCAACGAACAAACTACACGCCCAATTCAGCTGCATTATCTTTACGAGGTGTTAAAACACATACTCTAGGTGTTATTAGCTACGACTTTGAGGATCCATATTTTGGTATTATATTGGGAGAACTACACAAAATAGCCAAACAAAGAAAATTCACTTTAATATTAGCGGGTTCATACCATAGAGATGAAGATACTTTAGATCTTTCAGCATTTGCTAAACATAGCATTGAAGGGTTAATTATTGTTGGTAGTGATCGTAACAAGGACTGGTACGAAAAATTTAATAATAAATCAATTCCTAGTGTACAAATCGGTTTTACTACAGAAAAAATTGGTGCCAATATTTGTATAGATGAAACTGTTAGCGCTAATTTAGTCGCAAAATATTTACAGAAACAAAAGACCAATGATGCGACATTATTCTTTAACCACAGCCTATCTCATGAAACATTCAAAAAAGAGTATATTGGGGCGTTAACAGAGCATGGTATTTCCATAGTTGAAGACGTCATTTGTGATGGTTCACTCAACTCAGTCAAAAGCGGTGTAAAACGCTTAAAAAAATTACCTGATGTTATTATTGCAGGTGATGACATAATGGCCACAAAAATAATCAGATCTTTACACGAGTTGAATATAAAAGTTCCTGAGGATGTAAAAGTTTTTGGTTTTGATAACATTGCTCACTCACGTAATTTCATCCCATCATTAACCACATTAAACCCTCCTATTAAGGAAATGATCCAGGCTGCTTTTGATCTGGTTTCTAGCCCAAAAGCAAGCCAAGAAACATTACGCTTTACCCCTGAGCTCATAAGCAGAGAATCAGCGTAAATACGCATCCTTATTAAAGTAATGCACCTCGTGCGTCTATTGACCATATAGTCTGCACTTGGTTGTTTCGTATGCCAATTAACCAATCGTGTAAATTTACGGTGGGATCACAATGACTTGGTAACAAAGATATACCTTCACCAATTTTTGGTACGTTAAACGAGTTATTAAATCTAATATTGGTATGTTCATCCGCAGCACCTAAAACCTCTGTATTTTCAATATCAAATACAACTGGTAAGCCTGAGTCT
>Ga0105355_10002812_pt1 | contig 15587 bp, 13 predicted proteins | sample GOMGulsemesocosm_2_FD_83508 | JGI IMG/M metagenome (GOLD analysis project Ga0105355, IMG submission 83508) | Methane-oxidizing microbial communities from mesocosms in the Gulf of Mexico - GOM9C Gulf of Mexico | ecosystem: Environmental > Aquatic > Marine > Cold seeps | place: Gulf of Mexico... | reverse complement strand
GACAGCTCTTTGACAATGTCTGGTAGGCCAAGATCCTCTATACGGGGAATGGTGGTCTCGATACGGCGTAATACCATGCCCGCTAGATTGCGCTGATAGAAGGCACTGACTCGGAAACGGCCTATACCACGGGCGCTGATGGCAAAATTACACTCTTTGTCGCGAGTGAAATCTCGGCGCTGGGCCTCGTTCATCACTCCCATCACCGTCTCCCGGGTTTTTTCCGGACTCAACGGAGTCGAGGTTACCGGCACCATGCGGCCATTAATCTTGATCGACGGGGCGGCACCGGCGGTAATAAACAAGTCCGACGCCCCTTTTTCGACCATGACCTTTAATAATTTATCAATATCCATGTCGCTCCCTGCTCAATTGTCGTCAGCGCAGCTGCTAGAAGTTTTCTGGGAATCGGGCTTTTTCCCGGGCGTGCTCCCGGGTGATAATACGCTTGTCGATTAAATCCGACAGGCATTGATCCATGGTCTGCATGCCTGACTGAGCACCGGTCTGAATCGCCGAGTACATTTGTGCCACCTTGTCTTCTCTAATCAAGTTTCGAATCGCCGAGGTGCCAATCATTATCTCATGGGCCGCTACCCGACCGCCGCCCACTTTTTTCATCAGGGTTTGCGCCACCACCGCCTGCAGTGATTCCGATAACATCGAGCGCACCATGGACTTTTCTTCGGCGGGGAATACATCGATAATCCGGTCGATAGTTTTTGCCGCGGAGGTGGTGTGCAAGGTGCCAAATACTAAGTGCCCGGTTTCCGCCGCCGTCATCGCCAGCCGAATAGTTTCCAGATCCCGCAGTTCGCCCACCAGAATAATATCGGGGTCTTCCCGCAGCGCCGAACGCAGAGCCTCATTAAAACCGTGGGTATGTCGGTGGACTTCGCGTTGATTAACTAGGCACTTCTTCGACTCATGGACAAATTCAATAGGGTCTTCGATAGTCAAAATGTGATCGTACTTATTATCGTTAATATAGTCGACCATAGCCGCCAAGGTCGTCGACTTACCGGAACCGGTGGGACCGGTAACCAAAACTAAGCCCCGGGGTACCATCGACACATCGCGAAATACCTGTCCCATACCCAACTCTTCCATGGATAATACTTTCGATGGAATGGTACGGAACACTCCGCCCGCGCCGCGATTTTGATTAAAGGCATTGACCCGGAAGCGGGCCACACCGGGCACCTCGAAGGAAAAGTCAGTCTCAAGGAATTCCTCGAAGTCCTTGCGCTGCTTATCGTTCATGATTTCATAAATCAGACTGTGTATCTGCTTGTGATCCATGGCCGGTAAGTTGATACGCCTAACATCTCCATCAACACGAATCATTGGCGGCAGGCCCGCCGACAAATGTAAATCCGAAGCACCCTGCTTGGCACTAAATGCTAATAATTCGGTAATATCCATGCTAATCCCTAGTTATTTTTCACTTTGGCGCCGACGGCAACGCAGTCGCTGTATAATTGACCTTTGTCGCTACCGCTTCAAAGCGGCGTAGTACAGCGACGTGTATTGGCTCTGGTACTGCTTGTTATTATCCCTTGGCAGCATAACACAGGCAGTAATAGCGATCGCACAGGTAGAATAGCCAATTTGGCAGGCATTACAAACCAACTCATTATAGTACCTGATAGCGGAAAACACTGATGACACATTCGATAGCGCACAATATAACAAAGGTCAGACAGCGAATTGCAGCGGCGGCAGAAAAATATCACAGAAATGCCAACAGTGTACAACTTATGGCGGTGAGTAAAACCCGCAGCGCCGACCAGGTTCGAATGGCTGTTAACGCCGGTGTCGACTGTATCGGAGAAAACTACCTGACCGAGGCCCTGGACAAAATGGCGGCGCTAGATGACCTCGCTATCAGCTGGCATTTTATCGGCCCAATTCAGTCAAATAAGACCCGAGCGATCGCCGAACACTTTTCCTGGGTTCACGGTGTCGACCGTCTCAAAATTGCCACCCGCCTGAGCCAACAGCGCCCAGCTCAACTAGGGCCACTGAATATTTGCCTACAGGTTAATGTCAGTGGTGAGTCCTCCAAGTCCGGTGTCGCTATCGAGCAGTTGGCGCCCTTGGCCAGCCAGGTCGCAGCCCTACCTCAACTGCGTCTACGGGGCTTGATGGCAATCCCCGCAGCCAGCGTGGATCTAGGGCAACAGCGCCAACAATTTGCCTTGTTACGGGAAGCGGCAGTGCAAATCGGTGGCTGTGACACGCTGTCGATGGGCATGTCAGGGGACCTAGAGGCGGCGGTGGCAGAAGGTTCAACGGTGGTGCGAGTGGGCACCGATATCTTCGGCCCCCGGGGCTAATTCCACATATCACCTGGAGCGGGATAGTCGCACCTTTTACCGAGCCACTGTATACTGCTCAGCTTTATCATCAGCAGAGATAACAGACGTGCCCAATCACACTATAACGTTTATCGGCGCCGGCAATATGGCCAGCAGCATTGTCGGTGGCCTGATCACTAAGGGCTTTTCCCCTAGCTCAATCACCGCCAGCGACCCCTTCGAGCCGTCGCTGCAGCAATTACAGCAGGCCACTGGGGTCAATATCTGCGCCGACAACCATAGCGCCATCGCCGGCGCCGATGTTTGGGTATTGGCGGTCAAGCCGCAAATGATGAAGGCGGTGTTAGAGGATTTGGCCGCCGCAGCGCAGGCGCACAAACCCCTTATTATCTCTATTGCCGCTGGCATAGAAATTGACAGTATTAATAAGTGGCTCGGTGGCGGCCAGGCGATCGTGCGCTGTATGCCCAACACCCCCTCACTGGTGCAGGCCGGTGCCAGCGCTCTATACGCCAACAGCGCCGTCGAGGCAGCCCAGCGGCAACAGGCCGACACCATTATGAGCGCCGTGGGCAGTGCCCTGTGGGTTGATGACGAAGCACAGCTAGATGCCGTCACCGCGGTCTCTGGCAGCGGACCGGCCTACTTTTTTATGTTTATGGAAGCCATGCAGGCCACCGCCAAAGAGCTGGGGCTCAGTGCCGACGCTGCCAGGGAACTAACCTTGCAAACCGCCCTAGGCGCCGCCAAAATGGCGCTCGATAGTGATGTCGACACCGCCGAGCTACGGCGCCGAGTCAGTTCACCGGGGGGCACAACAGTGGAGGCAATCGCGGTGTTCGAACAGCGCGGATTGCCTGCCATCGTTGCCGAGGCGATGACCGCCTGCCGCGATCGCTCAGCACAACTGGCCCGGGAACTCGATGCGGGTTAAGTCCGCCGCCGCAACAGATCAACACAGGAATCAGCGCGGCACTAGCGGTCGCTGGCTCATGGCAATAGCACAGGGGAGTTATCAATGACGGCACTAGTCGATATCGGCAATCTGCTGATTCAAACCTTTTTCAACCTGTTCATCCTGGCGGTATTACTGCGGCTGTTGCTGCAGCTGGCGCGGGCAGATTTTTACAATCCCATTTCCCAGTTTTTGGTCAAGGTGACCAGTCCGGCGCTAATACCACTGCGCCGCTTGGTGCCCAGTGTCGGCGGTATCGACACCGCCTCTGTAGTACTGGTACTGGCACTGCAAATACTGGGCACGGTGCTGCTAGTTTTGCTGCGTGGCTACGGCATACCCAACCCACTGTCGATGTTAATTTGGGCACTGCTGGGCACTGCTGGCATGGTGATTAATATTTATTTTGTCGCCATATTAGTCTCGATCGTACTGAGCTGGGTTAGCCCTGGCAGTTACAATCCTATTGTTTTGCTGTTGCACCAATTGACCGAACCGGTGATGGCACCCTTTCGCAAGTTGCTGCCCTCGATGGGGGGGCTGGACCTGTCGCCGATCTTTGTATTTTTGGCGATCAATGTGCTGCAGATCATTTTGGGGCACCTGGCGGCCGCCAGCGGATTGCCAGCGGCCTATGTCATCGGGATGTAATGCTCCGTACTATCGCTGGCAAGACCAAGATTTGCTGCTGTTTTGCCATTTGCAACCCAATGCCAGTGCCAATGCCTTTGTCGGGCCCCACGGCGACCGGCTAAAAATTAGAATTACCGCTGCACCGGTGGACGGCCAGGCCAATAACCAGTTGATCCGGTTTATAGCCAGGCAGTTTGGGGTAGCCAAGTCAGCGGTCAGTATTCGCAGTGGCGGCCAGGGACGGCAAAAGACAGTTCAAATACAACGTCCGGAGATAATCCCCCCGGATCTAGGCATTGCGAGCAAGCAGCCGGCACTATCGCCCGGGCGAAGATAGCGCGGTATACTGCCACAATCGCGCAAGCCCCATAAGACAGGACAACGAAGCACGGTGAATACTCTTAAACATCTGTTTGACAACAACATCGCCTGGGCTGCCTCGATCAAGCAACGGGACCCTGAATTCTTTTCACGGCTATCCAAGCAGCAGGCGCCGGAATACCTGTGGATTGGCTGTTCAGATAGCCGGGTACCGGCCAATCAAATTACCAATTTGCAGCCCGGCGAAGTTTTTGTACACCGCAATATAGCCAATGTGGTGGTACACACCGACTTGAATTGCCTGTCGGTAATTCAGTTTGCGGTGGAGGTACTCAAGGTAAAACATATCATCATCTGCGGCCACTACAGCTGCGGCGGTATCAACGCCGCGCTGGAAACCCAGGAGCACGGACTGATCGACAACTGGCTGCGGCATATTAGAGATGTGGTACGTTTTCACCGGGAGAAGTTCGACGGATTGGACCTACTGCAGCGGCAGAATTTACTGTGTGAACTCAATGTCAAAGAACAGGTCAACAATATCTGCAACACGTCCACCGTGCGCAATGCCTGGAAACAGGGCCGGGATCTAACCGTACACGGCTGGATTTACAGTGTCGAAAACGGCATTCTAAAGGACCTGGAAACCTGTAAAAATGCCGCTGTAGAGCCACTCACGTAGTTGAACCCAAAGGCTTGTTACAGCGGGCCGATGGCGGTAGCGCAGGGCAAACAGTTCTCTTGTCGCAGCGACTACTGCGATCAATTAGTTAAAATGCTCCTATGGTTTTACCGTCAATCTTGCTAATCTTCTCGCCTACGCTCTAATCTAATAATAATGTGAGATCCCTATGTTCCAGCGCTTTAACCAACTCAGTATGAGCGGACAGATATTCAGCGGTTTGCTTGCAGGGGTCTTGTTTGGACTGTTGTTAACACTGGCGGCGGGCCTTGGCTCTGGACTGGCCGAGGTGGTGGACAGCTATCTGATGGCGGCGCTGGGTATCGTCAAGACTTTGTTTATTAACGCGCTGAAAATGGTGGTGGTACCGCTGGTACTGATTTCCTTAATCTGTGGCACCAGCTCACTGTCCGATCCGAAGATGCTCGGCTCGATCGGCGGCAAGAGCATCCTTTTGTATTTGCTAACCACCGCCATTGCCATCACCCTGGCGCTGTTGGTCGCCAATTTGTTCCAGCCCGGAGCCGGGGTCGAATATAGCGATACCGCCTATGTCGGCAAGCATGCGCCGCCGCTGACCGAAGTATTGGGCAATCTGGTCGCCTCCAACCCAGTGCAGGCCATGGCCCAGGGCAATATGTTGCAGATTATCGTCTTTGCTATTTTGTTTGGTATCGCCACTTCTCGGGCAGGAGCCGCTGGGGTCCAGATCGCTAGCTTTTTTAATGCCATGAATGAGATTATTCTCAAGCTGGTCACCATTATTATGAACCTGGCACCCTACGGCGTGTTCTGCATAATGGCGATGCTGGTATACGATACGGGGCTGGACGCGATTGCCGATTTGGCGGTGTACTTTGGGCTGGTTATCGGCGTATTGTTTTTACACCTTGGCCTTACCTACCCGCTGTTACTCACCGTTTTCACCGGTCTCAACCCCTTAATTTTACTGAAAAAAATGCGCCCGGCTATGCTTTTCGCCTTTAGCACCTCTTCCAGTGCCGCCACGTTGCCGGTCACCATGGAAGTGGCCAGGAAACGCCTGGGCATCGGCAGTACCACCGCCTCCTTTACCCTGCCGCTGGGGGCCACTATTAATATGGATGGCACCGCTATCATGCAAGGCGTGGCGACGGTATTTATCGCCGAGATTTCCGGCGTCGATCTGGCCATGTCCCAGTACATAACCATCATCTTAATGGCGACGCTGGCCTCTATCGGTACCGCCGCGGTGCCTTCGGTGGGCCTTGTTATGCTGACCATGGTGCTAACCCAGGTGAACCTACCCTCCGAGGCCATCGGTATGTTACTGGGTATTGACCGGCTGCTGGATATGACCCGTACCGCGGTCAATGTCACCGGCGACGCCACAGTGTCCACCATCGTCAGTCACTCCAACGGCGACCTCGATGTGGCGATGTATAAAGACCCCGAAGCAGGGCTGGAGTTTGAGTTGGAGAAAAGTCCCGGCTAGATCGGCCGCCATCAACGATCTTGCAACCAACCCTGGGCCACTGCCTGGTCTATTTTTTCCAGCATCCAGCTATAGATTTCCGGCGCCTGAACTGCGGTGGTGCGATTAATAGCCAGCACCTGGGAGCGGCAGATACCCTGCTCCTGCCAAGCCAGGCCACCGGTATTGAGATTCATCATAAAGGGCAGCAAGCGATCGACGATCTTGACCCATTGGCTCTCCAAGGTCTGCTGCGCCTCGTACTCCTCCCACAGCAGCAACACCTCCCCAGCAAAGTGCGGCGAATTTTCTACCAGCGTTTGTAAGTAAGCGCGCTCCCGTACTGTCTTGTGCTGGCGCCGCTCGTCAAATATTGAAATATCCCCGGGGCCGATTTCACATATATCGTGTACCAAAGCCATCTTCAAAGTGTGTAGCCAGTTCAGTGCCGGGTCAAAGCGCTGCTGCAACGACAACAGGGCGATCGCCAGATGCCAACTATGCTCCGCTGAATTCTCTCGGCGACTGGCACCATCGACCCGGCCTGGGCCTACATAACTTTGTCGATTCACCTGTTTTAACTTATCCATCTCCATTAAAAATGAATACAGATCATCCATAACAACACCTCACAGTGATAGATTAGTCGCCAGTCCCTGTACCTGACTCTGGGCTATTGCAGTTGCCGACAGTTGCTCCAATTGCGCCCGCTGGTGCAGCGCCTCGATCGACTCACAGCCGCAGGTACTCAGGCTTGCCCGCAACATCTGCAAGGTCTGCGGCAGCCGCTCGAAAACACTGCCCTCACAGGGCACAAACCCATCAACCCCTTCGGCGAAAAAGCGCTGGCTGGTCTGGTGGTAGCGGCGCAGGTTTTTTGCCCGCAGGCTACCCTCCATCCAGTATTCTTTATAACTGCGGCCGTCGTGCTGCCGGAGCGCGCCGGCGCCCTCGCTACAGCGAGCGAAAAAATTGCCCATCATCACCGAGTCCGCACCCAGCGCTAGGGCAATCGCGATATCCGCTGCGGTGCTGATACTACCATCGGCAATCAGCGGGATATAGACACCACTGTTGTGCCAATACTGCTGCCGGGCCGCAGCAATTTCGCTAATCGCGGTGGCCTGGCCACGGCCGGTGGCCTTAACCATTGAAGTGGTGCAGCCGGAACCAATGCCCATGCCTATTTTTACTGCGTCGGCGCCCGCCTCTGCAAGATAGCGAAAGCCCGCGGCGGTGACCACATTGCCGGCGATTACCGGAATCGAGTAATGCTGCTTGATATAGGCCAGGGTCTGAGCCTGAAAAATGCTGTGGCCGTCTGCGGCGTCAATCACAAAAACATCTACTTGGGCCTCGGCCAACAAATCAATACGCTCTCGGTCACCTGGGTGGGTGCTGATGGCGGCCCCGACCAACAACCGTTTACCGGCGTCGATGCTGGCGGCGGGGTGTTGCAAATGCTTGTCTAGATCTTTTTTAAATACCACCGATTTGAGGGTGTTGTCGGCGCTGACTATCGGTAGAAAACCGCGTCCGTATTGAATCATCAGCCGATTGGCTGTGGCCAAATCGTCGATATCCACCGCGCATTGAATATCACTGCGCATAGACTCACCGACGGTACCCGGCAGCCGGCTGTCATAATCCTTGTCGGTAATAATACCCAGTAACCGGCCGTGAAACAGGCCGCTGTCGGTGACTGGAAACGTGCTGTAGCCACTATCGCGAATAATATCTGTCAGCTCCCGCAGGTCCTGACCCGGCGAGAGGGTAACAATGTCGGTTTGAAAACCCGCCTTGTACTGTTTTACCGCCGCTACCGACCGGGCCTGCTGCTCGGGATCGGCCACAGCGGGCAGCACCGCCAAGCCCCCCAGTTGCGCCAACGCCTGGGCCAACTGCCGGTCAGTGACCGCCTGCATCGGCGCACTCAGCACCGGTGCTTTGAGACTTAAGAATGTGTCGCCACTGCGACAGAGTCGGCTTGTCAAATCGACACGGTCCACGGCCGCCGATACATCGGTAAATCCCGGCAGTAATTTCAAGTCTCTCAGCGCCAGTGATGGACTGGGTGAGAGGTCCGGTGTCGCCAGATGCTGGGGCTGTACCGCGCTGGGCTGTACTGTAGGCGGCTGTACTGTTGCTGTTACTGTTGTCATAGGTACCTCGATGGCATTTACAGTGGTGGGGTGTAAGCAGCGCCAATGTAAGGACTTATCCGGTATCTATCCAATTAATTCAATGCATATATTTTATTAAAATTATTTATTAATATAAATGTCACTCGCCGCTGATATCCGCTCGCCTTGAATCAGAAGGTTTCTTGGCGTCAGCTGGGCCTCGCAAAATTGGGTCACGTCGACCTTGTATCCCTGCTGCTGTAGATAGAGCGCTCTGTCCAGCACCAGCCACAGTTCCAGCGGGCGGCGGAATAGCTGCTGAACCAGTTCAATACACTGGTGTTGGGCGAGGCGTTGCTGGCCGCGCAACTCAAAGTCGTCAAAGTCGACAGCAGCGGGAATCGCCAACAATTTGATATCCCCCATCCACTGGCAAAATTCAGCAAAACTACCCCGCAACCGCGACTGGGGAATGGTCGGACAATTGAGATAGCTGTCGCTACCGCGCAGCTCCCGCTGTAGCAAATCGAAGGCCAACCGCCAATGTAACTGCCGGTCCCGCAGCCGCCGATCGCGATTGCCCGCGGTGACTGTCTGTTGCACCGCCAGACTCAGATCCTGGCGACTCAAGCTCAGAGCGCTGGCCGCCGCAACGTCGCTCAGTGGCTGGTAGTGGGGCTCGTCCTGCAGGTGATAACAGCACGGCGATAAACTAATCGCGGCAACTTCCCGGGAAACAGCCTGTTTAAGTAGCTGGATATGTAGCTTGCCACAGGCATGTAGTGCTACCGCGTGGCTGCCCGGCTGCAGCTGAGCACTGGCGCCTGCGCCCATTACGTCTAGCGAATGGTGCCGGCAGGGCAGCCCTAACTTGTCGGCCATTTGCTGTCCCTGCAGACACAAGCTCGGCTGCAGCTCTAAGCTGGTGACCGGTTGACGGTGGCGATAGGCCAGCAGGCGTCCGAGGTGACCCTTGCCGGCACACCACTCGACAAAGGGACGCTGTGACGGGCTGTTTAAAGCCCCGTCGAAGGCCTGAATTTGTGACCACTTGCGCCCGGGGATTTGTCTATGTAGCCAGGCCGGTGGCGCTGCTAGTGGCCCGGTGGCCGCCGCACGCTCCATCTGAACCAGAGGCAACAGCCGCTGGGCGCCGGGAATAAAGGCCGCCAGGGCCTCCGCCCGCAAGCGATCATCGTCTAATAGAGCCCGGCGATCCGCTGCAGTCAAACCCTGTAACCAGTGCTGCAGCGGGCTGTGCTGCCACGGTGGCAGCAGCTGCTCAAAGCTGCGCAATTGCCAAAAACTGCGATGCTTGTACAGCGCACAGTCCAGTTCGGCGAAGCGTTGCGCTAGCGTTAATTCAGAGGTCATTTATTACACTTCGCGGTGGCTAATATGGGCGAGGATGATACGCCCAGCAGACCATCGTTAACAGTAGTGATCGCCGGCGAGCAGGCTGTTTTATCAGCGACATAGACTATTTCAGCTTTTTGCTTTAGCTGCTATTATATTTATTGAATAAAAGACACTCGGCCCGTAGTCGCAGAGCCTAGCTACAAGTAACTACAGCTAATTACAGGCCGTATCTGACAATCAATCACCAGAGAGTATGTGATGTTTACTAGAATGCAAGATGGAACCTCTGAAGACTGGGCAGTGATTAGCGCCGCTCACAAAGAACATTTTTACAAGACGCCGGCACATTTGATGGATATGCTGCGCAGCCTCAAGGATATTACCGGCGGTTTCGCCTGTGACCAACTGCAGCACAGCCTAATGACCGGTACCCTCGCCAGACGCGATAATGGCAGCGACGAAGAAGTTGCCATTGCCCTGTTACACGATATCGGTAAGGCAGTGAATATTCCCAATCACGGCGCCATTGGCGCCGAGTTAATACGTCCATACGTCTCTGAAGACGCCTACCATGTGATCTACAACCACCAACATTTTCAGGGTAAGTACTACTATGCCTATATGGGTGGCGATCCGGAACTTCGCAACAATTTCACCAAAGAGAGCTGGTACGATTTGGCAGTAAAATTGGTTGACCGCTGGGACGCCCCCGCCTTCGACCCCGACTTTGAAGTCGACACTCTGGAATCGTTTGAGCCGCTAATACAAAAAATATTCGCTCAACCCGGACGCTCGCTGTAACAGTCACTGCGGCGCGATCAGCTATTAGCAGCGGGGGCTTTCCCCCAGTTCCTGCCGCTATTGGCCGAACCAACAAACAGTCTATCCCAGTCAGTCGGCCCCGACTGCACCAGCAATAATCTAATGCCAATTCGCGGCGTGTATTAGCAGCGCCATTGCGCGAGGTGTCTTCGCGAGATATGGATATATCCCATGTTTGACCTCAGTCCATATTCAACGCCTTTGCCACCACTTCCGTTGTGTTCCTACCGGTGACGCAAGGTAAAAAGACAGAGGGTTATTCATAGTATTGATGACAACAAGAGCAACCGTTTTTGATCTTGAGATGATGCAGGCTCTCAATTACCAGGCTTGGTTATTATCTAGCGTAAACGACTACTTCGAATACCTTGCGGGTAGCAGATTACAAGTAGTAAGGGCCTTTATTCGGCCTATACTGGGCTATAATATTTGCGATATGCCAATGGTCTCTGACCGACAAGGCGTTTAAACGCCCTATCGAACGCACTTGAATCCGAATAACCCAGCCTTTGAGCCAGTTCGGTAATACTGACCGATGTTTTGGAAAGACTTTCTTTAGCCACATTGATGACGATATTTTCACGTAAGGTGTTAAACCTTGTACCATTTTCACTGAGTCGGCGATGCAAGGTTCGGCGACTCATGCCAAACTCCGCTGCCACCGTATCTGCAGTGACTTCCGCATTGCCCAGATTTGAAGAAATCACGAGTCGGATACGATCGAGAAAAGAATCGCTGTTTAACAGGGTGGCTGCCGTTTGCAGAACTTGAGATTCAAGTATAGTCAACAGTTGCGGATCGAAATCACTATTGGCGTAATCCATAAGCTCCTTGGAAAAACATACCCCATTAAAAAAGTGATCAAAAACTAATTCACCTCCCAGGGGAATGCGGCGCAATTCTTCAGCTGCCGGGGCGGAATGCTCAAAGTAGATCCGAGAAGACTGCCATGCTTCGTCGTCCAATATTACCCGAAACAAAAGAACATATTGTGCAAGGGTCATTTCCAGTGCTTGACAGCATTGCGACGGTGGGTAGTCCTTAATTTTATAGGTTAATACGCAATGATCTTGCTCTTCCAATACAGAAATAGACGAGCCCGGAGCAACCAATGCCACATAGCGTTGCAACAGATACAGCGCTTTTTCCAGATTGGGAGCATTGCGCAACATATAACTTAGCACCCCCAGTTCGCTATTTCTGCTGTCGAGCCCCAGATTTATTCCCAGAAAACGGTTGTTGCTTTTTTTGGCGGCGAGTTCCAGCAATTCGTAGTGCTTGACCGTACTGAGGCTTGTATTGTCAGCTTCCATTAATTTCGGATCAATCCCCAAATCGACGTAAAGCGCTGTGGTGTCTACAGACTCACGCTGAAGGGCCTGATGAAAACGGCGTATGTTTGGTTTTTGCAGTAAGTGTTGACGACTTCGCACAACTCATTCCTTTCCGGAGACAGAACTAAAAACGACTTAATAACCGCTTCAGTCAATGCCAATAGCCAGTCGGCGCAACAACACTGATCTTAATCGTTAATGTGACACATATTATCAATTTTTAGGCTCGACCTGCAAAGAAACAACGAGGGGATTCCCCTAACATAGCTTCTCAATATCAGCGTTATAGACACTGCAAAATGACAGGCAACATTTCGCAAACTCATGGGAAACACCGGAGTCATCACTAGTCGCTGACGGTGTTAACGGGTGGCAAAAATACTTTTAAACGAAAACATAAACGGAGAAAATAGTAATGAATGGTGCTGAAGCATTATTAAAATCACTCATTAATGCAGGGATTGAAGTCTGCTTCGCCAATCCCGGCACTTCCGAAATGCAGCTGGTAGCGGCCATCGATGACATTCCCGGTATGTATCCGATTCTGGGTTTATTCGAAGGTGTGGTAACCGGTGCCGCCGACGGCTATGGTCGTATGGCCGATAAACCTGCGGCGACTCTCTTGCACTTGGGTTCCGGCTTCGCCAACGGAATGGCCAATCTCCACAACGCCAAGCGGGCCTTCACTCCCATCGTCAATATCATCGGCGATCATGCAACTTATCACCTAGCTTTGGATGCGCCTCTTACTTCGGATGTACCGGCCTATGCTGCGTTGACCAGCGACTGGGTAAGAACTCCAGAGTCCGCAGAAGCCATCGCTCGGGCAGGCGTCGAGGCTGTAGCTGCCTCAATGGCAGGACGCCAGGCCAATTTAATTATTCCCGCCAACTATGCCTGGACAGAAGGTTGTGAGCCCGCAAAGGCCATTGCCATTCCCGAGCCGGAAAAAGTATCACCTGAACGGATTGTGGCCGCCGCCGAATCGCTGCGCAGCGCCGAACCCAGCTGCCTGTTTCTTGGCGGCAAAGCTTTGCGCGAGCGCGGACTCAATGCCGCCCGTCGTATTGCCTCCGCCACCGGCGCACGTATTATTCACGAAGTGTTTCCCGCGCGACTTCAACGCGGCCGCGGCCGCCCAACGATTGAACGGCTACCCTACCTTGGGGAATTTGCCAGCAATGTTTTAAAAGATCTAAAACACATGGTTGTGGTCGGCACGCAGGCCCCAGTGTCCTTCTTCGCCTACCCAGGTAAACCGGGCACGCTGTGGCCAGACACCTGCAACATATGCCTATTGGCCGACCAACAACAAGACCAGATAGCCGCCCTGGAATCTCTAGCCGATTACATGGACATTCCCGAAGCACCTCCGCAGAAAGACCCAGCACTGCCAAACATTCCCAAAGGTTTGATCACCGCTGAAGCGGTTGCTGCCGTGATCGCCAATTTATTACCCAACAATGCAATTATTTCTGATGAGTCCCAAACATCAGGTGCATTTACCTTTGAATATTTTGACGCGGCGGCACCCCACGACTGGTTGTGCCTGACAGGAGGTGCCATCGGCCAAGGTCTACCCGTCGCCGTCGGTGCTGCCGTGGCCTGTCCAGATCGCAAGGTGATCAACTTACAGGCAGACGGCAGTGCCATGTACACCAATCAATCCCTGTGGACCATGGCTAGGGAAAACCTAGATGTGTGCGTGGTGATTTACAACAACAGCCGCTATGCCATTCTCAACCTAGAATTAGCGCGAGTTGGCGTGGAGAAACCGGGTGAGCGCGCCAGATCCATGTTGGAGCTCACAAACCCGCGCCTCGATTGGGTTAGTATTGCACAAGGCATGGGCGTGAAAGCAAACCGAGTCACTACCACAGAGGCATTTCAGTTCCAATTTGAACAGGCGATGAGCAGCAAAGGGCCGCGTCTCATCGAGGTGATTCTGTAAGGTCGCTATCGTTCTCTATAGACTATCTAGTATCGATTGATAGAGCTCCGGATCAGTCGCACCTTCCGTACCGATAAGCAAAACTCGCGACTGACTATCCAGACCCAGCTTCTGTGACATTTCATCCGAGTGGCAGGCCGCTATCACCGCCGCCATCCCCGCCACTGCCGACTCCCCGGCAACAATTGTTGTATCGCCATAGTCGCCACTGGCCAACAGTCGCATACAAGGAGCAACGGAGTTTTCATCCAGCGTCACAAAATCGTCGATGCCAACCGAAAGAATTTCCCACGCCAGCAGGGAGACTTCGCCACAGGCTAGTCCTGCCATCAGCGTTTGCAAATCACCCTCCACCGCTACAGGCATGCCGGCACGGGCACTTTCCTGTAGGCAGTTAGCGGCTTCTGCTTCGACAACAATCATCCGTGGGCGCCTCGCTCCCCAGTACTGCCACAAATAGCCGCAAACCGCCGAGGCCAGCCCGCCAACACCGCCCTGGATAAATACATGGGTGGGAATTTCTTCGTCCAGTTGTTCAACTATTTCCTTTAGCATCACGGTATATCCCAGCGTCACAAATTTCGGGATTTCCATATAACCCGCGTAACTGGTATCCGACACCACAATACGATCAAAGGCTTTTGCAGCGGCTGCTGCCTGTCGCACCGATGCATCGTAATTGCCACTGCTTCTGACCACTTCGGCACCGTAGGCGGCGATAGCTTTTTCTCGGCCCAGTGAAACATCGCGGTGAATATAGATAACGCTCTGGCAACCAAACAATTGAGCGCCCCAAGCTACGGAGCGACCATGATTACCATCCGTCGCACAACTAACCACGACATCGGCAAGAAACCCGGCATAGCGCTTATCAATAAGATCCTGAACAGAGGCTGTTTCTCCGGTGTGTTCTTCAACAGCCCTTTTCAGTTGAATAAAAACCGCATAGGCGCCTCCCAGAGCTTTGAAACTGCCGAGACCAAAGCGCTGTGCCTCATCTTTATACCAGAGTCGGGCGACTCCTACCTGCTCCGAGATTCCCTTAAGATCATGTAATTCAGTGGCCTCATAACCCGGCCAGGTAGAAATCTCTGCGTATGTTTTGTCCGCGTCAGCCATGCTAAAAATTGCTTCAAGCACTTTCGGGTAATGAGATTTTTTACTGGCTCTTGGGTTAGCGAAGTGGCTAAGCCTTGAGTTATTAGTGATCATAAATACCCTCACCGTCACAGGTGTTCAATCATCTTTGCCTGTCGGCTGGCTTGGTCTTTCTATAGCCGAGAGTTTACGGCAGATAAGTTCAGCCTTCCGATGGCGGGGCCGTAGGGACTGGTGAAAAATAGTTGGTCCTCACCAAAGACCAGAGCGCCCGACGTTTTAGTAAACGTCCCTTCGGGATCATGCCATGTTTGAATAACATTGCCGTCAATATCCATCTGAAAGACTAGCCCATAAGGTTGCTCTCCTGTCGATGGTAACAGTTTCATTAACCGAATGAAGAGTTTACGCATCCAGGGCTTTGTCGCGTTCTCATCGATGATACCGGAACGAGGCTCAACAATACCGATAAAAAATGTCCCGTTTGGTCCATTATTGATATTGTCCGGAAAACCTGGCAGATTTTCGATAAGGT
>Ga0105355_10002809_pt1 | contig 15594 bp, 7 predicted proteins | sample GOMGulsemesocosm_2_FD_83508 | JGI IMG/M metagenome (GOLD analysis project Ga0105355, IMG submission 83508) | Methane-oxidizing microbial communities from mesocosms in the Gulf of Mexico - GOM9C Gulf of Mexico | ecosystem: Environmental > Aquatic > Marine > Cold seeps | place: Gulf of Mexico... | reverse complement strand
TCACCGCGGAAACACCGTCATCGACTTTCATTATAAGAACGCTATTGCTTAGTCATTGATTTCAAATCATGAGCTTAGTAAGCAGCTTAATTGCGTTTGCATTCTTCTTGTTGCTGTGGCCTTATGCACGGAAGTCGGAAGTCGGAAGTCGGAAGTCGGAAGTCGGAAGTCGGAAGTCGGAAGTCGGAAGTCGGAAGTCGGAGGCGCGAAAGCACAGGGAAAAATACTACGGATATAATACTATTGTTGATAGTCTGTGAGGGTTTATCGCTATCGGGTATAGCATCTGTCTTCATTGTTTATAAATAGGCACACTCCATTCGAGACGCCGTGGCGCGGAGGGGGTGAGTATGATGGGTCTCCCCTCCATTATTCAGTTGGCGCCAGCGCACTTTGGTTATCGCGAGCAAGGCCGTCGTGGGCGAAAACGGCATGAGCCTAGTGATCATGTACCTTTTTATTATAATGCTTATGTGGTCTATCGTGATTATTGTCAAACCAGTCCTGGGCCATCTGGCCCGCTTGCTTGACTTCGTCGTCGCTAAGTTGCTTTTTGCTTTGCCAGCGGATTTCGTGGGCTTGTTCATGGCCGCTCTGCGCTGCAAGTTCTGACCATTTATAAGCTTCAAGCAGGTTTTTCTGCACACCTTGACCTTTGAAATACATCACGCTTAGGCTGTATTGAGCATCGCGATTCCAGCCTTTTGTTGCCGCAGTAAACCATTTTAATGCCTTGTTATAGTCTTGCTTGCAGCCTGTTCCTGTATAGCAAAAATAACCAACACTATATTGCGCCCGAGTATGGCCCTGCTCGGCAGCTTTCAAAAACCACTCAACCGCTTTGGTATTTAGCTGCCATTTTATAACGTCGGACTTTCCAGAACGTACACCACGGTCATTGTGATACATCTGCCCCAGATTATATTGTGACGCAGCATGACCTTGTTCTGCTGCCTTTGAATACCACCTAAATGCTTTGCTGTCATTTTGCTGCACGTACTGACCATTGCCGTATATTGCGCCGAGGTCATGTTGCGCTAATGTGTGCCCTCTGTTAGCTGCCTGCATTAGCCATTGAATAGCTTGCTCAGGGTCGGCCGCAGCGCCAATACCTTTGAATAATAGATCGGCAGCCTGGTATTGTGCTTTGGGGTGGCCCTGCGTGGCAGCTGCAAGTATCCAGCGAAGCCCCTCTTGCAAATCTTTTGCCGCGCCTAATCCTTGTAGATAAAGTTGCCCAATATTGTACTGGGCGCGAGGGTTGTGCTGCTGTGCAGACGCTAACCACGCTTTATGAGCTGCTGGGTAATCACCCTGTTTTGCTGCGGCGACGCCTTGGTCAAAACTGGCCAGGGTGGGTAGGGCTGTTAGCGCCAACAGTAATGCTAATAGTATAGGTTTCATTAGGCTTAAGCTGATTATAAAAAAATTGCTCGATGAGCGGCGGGTACTGAATTTTTAAGAGTAAATTCAGCTTACTAGTAGTAGCCTCGAATTATAAAGTTACCGGGCGCTGAAGTCAAAATGCAATTCTTGTATCATGGGGCCCGACGCGAACCCGATTAGCCAAAACTTGGCCTAACGAAACAATGCAATTCAGCCTTTGACGTTGTTTATACAATGGTAATATTTGTCCGGGGTGCGGAATTAGTGATCACGCTATTGGTGGGGTAAGTGCAATTTCAAATGATCTACATTGCTCGCATCGGGTGTTAGCTTGGGACTGCAGTCGTGGCTGGAAGGCTCTTGCTATCATTGTCATCAGCGGATGTCCGGTATACTCGGGGTAGTGAGTGATTGCCCGTGAGTATATGAAAGTAACTAAGGTAACTAATTTGTCTGTAGCCAGGAACAACGAAGTGGCGAATAGAAAACGTCGGAAGAAGCGCACGGAAAAGCGGGGGCTAGCTGCTTCAGGGGTAATTATTTCGCCCTGGGTGGATTTTCTTTGTGCCGGCGGTTTGTCGGTGGTAGTGATGCTAGGCTTGTTGCTTTATATTTTTATGCGACCCACGCAGGACCATCAGCAAATTTACTTTGGCAGTTTCCTCATTTTCCAAGCATTAATCAATTGGCCTCATTTTATGGCGTCATACCGCCTGCTTTATCTGCCGGTTACTAATATAAAACGATATCCTTTTGCAGCGATTTATGTTCCGGCGCTGCTGTTGCTGGTGCTGGTAAGCATTATTCTGATGGGCGGGGCGCCTCCCGCTGGAAGTGGGTGGGAGGTGCTGATAATTCTACAGCAGGCTACTTACATTGTTTGGCTGGTCGCTGCTTTTTACCTGGCTTGGCACTATACCGGTCAGGCTTGGGGTATGATCGCCACGTTTAGTCATTTGGCTGATATAAAGATAGGGCGGGGCGAAAAAACCATTCTGAGAGGGGGGCTGCGAGTATTGCTGCTCTGGCATGTATTATGGGGCGCGCAGGATCTTCCGGAGAGTTGGCTGGGGCCGATCCACGGTTACTTGCCAGTGTTACTAAGTATTGTTAGTGCTTTCGCCCTGCTCTTTTTTGTGTTAGGTATCTTGGCTTTTGTGAGTGTTCGGAACAAAAATGGCCGTGCCCCCACTGCTCAAATGTTGGCTCCTTGGGTCGCAATATATACCTGGTACTTAGTATTGAGTTACGAGCCTAACGTTTATTTGTTTGTTCAGCTGTTTCACGCTTTACAATACATAATATTTCCGTTAAGGGTTGAGCTCAATCGCGCAGGAGTTCGCCAGGTTCAAAAGGATTTGCTGTGGAGTTGCCGCTACTATATAATGTTAGTGTTCTTCGGGATACTATTTTTTTATATCCCCGACTATATCTTCGCCAGCGGCGGGCAGGTTTATTCAATAGGCTTGCTGTTGGCTTGCTCTGTTAGCATACACCACTATTTCGTCGATGGTTGTATATGGAAGATAAGTGACGACAGAGTTCGCAGAGAATTATTCGCTCATATAACTCGTTAGCATGTGCTGAAATTTGCCGTGAAATGGCAACGCATTTCTTGTGCCTGCTGCATTTTTATGGGCGTTGGTTTTAGGTAAATATTGCATTGTCATATATACATATTAATAGGTTATTACTGTGAAAAATTTACGACTACTTCTTGCTGTTGTCTGTCTGGTGCTGGTGGCTATGCCCGTACATGCAGGTCATCTATTTACCCAGGGTACGGCCAATACGCCGATTGCTTTAACGGCCGGACAGGGCATTACCACTACTGCAGATAGCTTCGAAGCCAGTAATTCCGCAGGTCAGATATTACTCTATTTCACTAACCCAACGTGGGATAGTGGTGACGCCATAAAAATCACTATTGGCGCCTATCAACAGACCTTTGTTTACGACAGTCCTTTGGCGGGAATGACGCAGTCTGGCACTTCACTTACAGTTAACGATCCCTGTTAGCTGCACTTAATCTTGATTTAACAGCGCCTTTTGATTGGGTCTTTGAGGCGGTGTCGGGGGCATTTACCGTTGAAGGTTTCCGCATTGATACCGGCAATGAAAAGCTACACGGTGTTGGCGCTGCCACTATTGATCAATCTCAGGTCGTCTCTACGGGAAAAAATGTCGATGAGGATACTACTCTAACTTTCAGTACTGATGACTTTAAGGACAATACGAACACGGTCATCAGTAAAATAAAAATTACTGTTTTGGAGGATCCGGCCAAAGGGGCGTTAAAGGTAAGTGGTGTTGATGTAATCCTGAACCAAGAGGTCGTCAGTACTGATTACGTTAATATGACCTATACACCCGTGCCAGATTTCAACGGCAGTACAAGTTTTGATTGGCAGGGTTTTATCAGTGGTGGCTACGCTGCTGCTAGCACACTCAATATTATCGTTGATAATGTCAACGATGAGCCCGCTATTACTAGCGTAAATAATGCTAGTGTGGCTGAAAACCTGACCGCCGCGATTGACGTTAATGCCGATGATATTGATGTTGACGATGCGATAGACACGTTGACCTTTACTCTCTCCGGCACCGACTCGGGCTTATTTGATATTGTTGCAGCCACGGGCGTTGTCACATTTAAACTAGCGCCTGATTTTGAGGCGCCGCAGGATGCCGGCGGCGATCGAATCTATGATTTCACTGTTACCGTAACCGACGATGGTGTCGGTTTGTTAAATGATAGCCAGAACATTGCCATCACGGTAACTAACGTAATCGATGATACCGATGCTGATGGAGTTACCGATGACCAGGAGGTTATAGATGGTACTGATCACACCGACGCTACGGACTATAAAGATAGTGACAATGACGGTGTGCCCGATGATGTTGAGGCTGGTGCTGGCACTAGTCCGAGTGACCGAAGAGATTATGATGATAGCGATTTGGATGGGGTACCTGACTATCTTGATGATGATGGTGCCATTGATGATGATTCGGGTAACGGTGTTATTAACTACTATATTCAGTACCCGCTGGCTTTCGCCTGTGACGGTGATGTTTTCCATTCGCGGGGTAAAAATGTATTCCGAGTGGATACCAATGTTCAGCCCTTTATCTATACCCAGATCAATCCCAATGCAGCGGGTATAAAAATCAACGCCATTGGTTTTAACTATGTTGATGGCTATCTCTATGCGATGAGTCACAATAAGGGCGCAGAAAAAAACCACCTTATTCGTATCGACGCCTCGGGAAATATGACCGACTTGGGCGCGGTAACCGGTTTACCTAACCAGGGGTATGCCCGCGGTGATTTCAATATCAGTGGTAAATTCTACACGGGTGACAAGACGCACATTTATGAAGTGGATGTCACTACCGTCGCGGTAACCGATACGATCGCGGTTAAACCGAATGCCGGCATCGATTTTGCCTTGAATTCCCGTGATAATAAGTTGTATTCGGTTAATAGAAAAACCATGAAGATTACCGATATTGCTGGCCGAAAATCTATTTCCCGTAAAGTGAAGGGCTTTCCAGCAGATGCTGGCACTTTCGGCTCTCATTGGTTTGATAGTGCGGGGCGCCTATATGTAGCGGCAAATACTACAGAAGAAGTATATCGAATTGATGATGTCAGTAACCCGGTTGCGTCGTATGTAGGTCGTGGGACCTATAATGGTTCTCCCTTCGACGCCACTGCCTGTGTGGGCTCGCCAGTGGTAACACACACTATTTCACCGGCAAAAATTTCCGCCGCTGCTACTGTGACTTACAGCTATACGATAGACAATGGTCTTGCCAGCGGCGATGCTTCAGGAGACCCACTTATTACCGGCTTGCAGGATGTCTTAACGGACGGGCGCTTGTTTATTGACAATACCTTAACTATAAATGGTGCGGCCAATATACCAAATGAAAACGCCTATGGTGGTGGGCCGACACTGGATGTTAGCAATATCCAAGTGCCTTCTAACGGAACGGTAACCATTACCATCGATGTCGATGTGCCTACATTGGCGGCCGGGTTTTATTATAACCAAGCAAATCTAACCGGTATTCCGCTGGGCTTGGGTGGCGATAGTAGTGGTGAGTTACTATCAGATTTTCCCGGAGGTGCGAAACCTAACCCCACGCCAATGGAATTTGTTGCTCCGGCAAATCATATCGAAGGCTTTGTATTCAATGATTTTGACGGCGATAGCGTCCAAGATGCTGGTGAGCCTGGGGTCCGTAGCGTAGTCGTCAAGCTAAGTGGCGACGCTAGTGCCACTGTTCTGACTGATGTAAATGGGTATTATAAGTTCGCTTATCTCGATGATGGCAACTATACAGTCACCGAAACTAACAACCGTGGTTATAACAATATCTCAGTAGATAGTGTGGTAGTTACCGGCTTAAGTGGCGAGACTACCGAGACAGTTAATTTTGCTGATGTTAATGGCTACGGCGCGGTTGTAGGTAGTGTATTCGAAGACTTGGATAACGATGGTTTGCAAAGTGCCAACGAAGCCTCCTTGGGTGGTGTCGGTATTGAATTGTTAAACAGTGTCGGCGTCTCTCAAGGTGCTGCCACGACCGATAGTGCCGGTGAATACGAATTTCAGGACTTGATTCCCGGTTTGTACTGGCTGCGCGAAACTGATCTTGGCACGCATAATAGTTTGTCCAATAATTTGCTATCGAGCCATGTGGTGACGGGTAAAGAAAATACAGTTAATTTTACCGACATTACCAAGGCGAGTATTACCGGTGTTGTTTTTAACGACTTTAATGGCAATGGTAGAAAAGATGTCACTGAAGGAGTGTTATCTGCGGTCACTATTGAGCTGAAAGATAGCACTGGTGCGGTACTCGATACCCAGCTTAGCGATAGTAACGGCCTATATGTATTCATCTCGGTGGCGGCAGGTGCCTATGTGGTTGAAGAAACTGACCCCGTCGGATACACCAGTACCACGTCTAATACCCAGCCGGTGTCGATTGCGATTAATGGCGTGTCGGTGATTAATTTTGGCAACCAGGAAGAGGCCACAATTTCTGGTGTCGTATTTACCGATGATAACGGTGACGGCGAGCAGGGCGTTGACGAAAACGGTCTGCAGAATGTAGTGATTTATCTAGGTGGCGGTTCTTCAGTGACGTCCGATGCAAATGGCGAATATCAATTCACAGCGGTGGCCGCCGGTACTTACTCTATCTCAATAAACGACCCTAGTGGATATCAGGCTACGAATGTTCATACTGTTACTGTGGTAGCAGAGGGCGCTGGCAGTGCTAACTTTGCGCTGGTAATACCGGGAGTTATTGCCGGTAGTCTATTCGCTGACCAAGATGGCGACAATATTCGAGACCGAAGTGAGTCGGGCCTTTCTGGTGTTTGGGTATCGCTAACAGATAGCTCAAATAACACTAGTTATACTACGAGCAACGATAGTGGCGAGTATGGCTTTGATAGTCTTAGTGCGGGTAGTTACACAGTAGCCTTTAGTGTGCCCAGCGGTTATGTTGCCGATAGCAATAGCGTGGCAGTTAACTTGCCGGCGAATAAAAGTATCCAGGAATCTTTTGCGTTGCGAGTTGCTGGAACCGTTGGCGGTAGTGTTTATAATGATTTCAATGGCAACGATATTCGTGATGCCGGTGAACCTGGCCTGGGTGGTGTTACTGTTGCATTATCTGGAAACGGCAGTACCACAACCGGAGCAGACGGCAGCTATACATTCGCCTTTATTCCCGATGGTGACTACACGGTAACAGAGACGGACCCTACAGGGTTTTCAAGTGCGGTTAATACCGCTAATGTCACTGTGACCTCCGATGCAGTCATTGCCGACTTTGGCGACGTGATGGAAGGTACCGTCTCCGGCAGTGTCTATAATGATATCAATGGCAATAATACCGTTAATGTCGGTGAGCCGGGTGTAGGTGGCTTGACTGTGACCTTAATCGATAGTGTTGCGGGCACCAAGACCTATACCACCGCAACCGAAGGAACTTTTCTGTTTTTTGGTGTAAGTGCAGATAATTACGATCTAGACGTTAGCCTCACCACAGACTATGTCAGTGTTAATGGCACAACTACCAGCTTCACTTTAGCTGTTGCTGGCAATGTCGGCCATAGCTTCGCGATCCAGCAAAAGTTTACGCCGGTGGCGGCGGCTGATGCCTATACTGTCGTTGAAGGTGGCAGCCTCGATGTAGCGGTGGCTGGCGGTGTTTTGCGTAATGATAGCGATCAGAACAACGATACCTTGTCGGCAATATTAACTGGCGTCCCTAGTAACGGTAGTTTGACGCTAAATGCGAACGGTTCATTTACCTATATTCATGACGGTAGTGAAACAACCTCCGATAGCTTTCGCTATAAGTCTAACGACAGCCATGAAGATAGTAACACGGTGACAGTTGCTATCATCGTGTTACCCGAGAATGATGCGCCACAAGCCGATAGTCAGATATTGAGTGTGTTGGAAGACACCGGTTTAGCTATCGCCTTGACCGGTCATGATATTGAAGGTGATAGCCTGACCTATAGGCTCACCGTTGCTCCCGCCAACGGCAGCATAACCAGTTCTGGTGCGCAATGGTTTTATACTCCCTTTGGCCATTTCAACGGGTTGGATAGCTTTAGCTTCGTCTCTCATGATGGTGAGCTAGATTCGCTGCCAGCAACAGTTACCATTACGGTAACTCCCTCTAATGACCAGCCACTGGCTAATTCCATAGAGCTGGTTACGGCAGAAGATACCGCGCTGCCAATTACGCTTATTGGTAGTGACGTGGAAGGTACAATCTTGAGTTATAGCGTCACCTCGATGCCGCAGCATGGTAACTTAACGGGGGTGGCGCCTGACTTAGTGTATACGCCGATGGATGATTTTAACGGTGTTGTTAGCTTTACCTATACAACAAATGATGGTGTTTTGGACTCTTCCGTGGCCACGGTGATCATTGACGTGAGCCCGGTCAATGATGTGCCGCTGGCGAATGGTCAGCAGCTAACGACATTGGAAGACAGCCCCATTGCTATTATCTTGACCGCCAGTGACATTGACGGTGACAGCTTGAACTATAGCGTCACAGCTGCCCCTGCCAACGGAAGTTTGGTGGGTAGCGGCGCTGACTTGCTTTATACCCCTGTGGGGGGGTTTAGTGGCAGCGATAGTTTTACCTTCATCGCCAGTGACGGTATAAATATTTCTGGCGCAGCTAGTGTCACTATTACCGTGCTCAGTTCAAACACCGCGCCTGAGGTGGAAGACAAAGAAGTCACAACGCCTATCGACCAGTCAATTGCTATAGATGTGATCGCAGGTGCGACAGATACCGACGGAGATCCTCTATTGGTGACCGCGGCCACTACTGATTTAGGCGCGGTAGAGCTTGTGAACGGCGAGGTGGTATATACGCCTGATCCGGGCTTCAGTGGTACGGCTGTTGTTGAATACGTAATCAGCGATGGGCAGGGTGGATTCGCCAAGGCCAAAGTACAAGTGCATGTTGAAGGCGATGGCGATGAGCCTGTATTGACAGTTCCTGAGACAGTATTTGTTGATGCGACTGCGCTGTATACCAAGGTGGATTTAGGCGTGGCAGTAGCGGTTGACCGCTTCGGAAACTCGCTACCGGTATCTTTGGTTGATGGTATTACCTTCTTTGAGCCGGGTATTAACTTCGCGCTGTGGGAAACCTTTGATGATGAAGGACGCCGTCGAGTCGAAGTGCAAGAAGTTCATGTGCGTCCAATGATATCGATTGAAAAAGACCAGACCATACTGGAGGGTAAAGCGATTACTGTGGGTGTGTATCTGAATGGTCTGTCACCAAGTTATCCTCTGGAAATTCCCTTTAGTGTGGCTGGCAGTGCCGATGCGAGTGATCACGACCTGATCGATGGGGTGATTGTCATCGAGTCAGGTGTTGAGGCTACTATCAATATTGAGATCTATGCAGATGAAGAGACTGAAGAGGGTGAGACGGTAACAATCACCCTTGGCGATAGCGTTAACCACAGTGAGAACTACCTTTATACGTTAACGATTACCGAAGGCAATATTGCACCCGAAGTTGAAGTCAGTGTTGAGCAGGATGGAGAGACGCGCTTTTTGATTAGCCAAGACGGTGATTTAGTTACCTTATCGTCGCAGTTATCGGATCTCAATGAAGAGGACGAGCACTCGTATAGCTGGACGGTGATTACTGGCATTGCAGCGGATCAGGATGGTGATGACGATAGTTTCACTTTAGACCCCTCTCAGATGGAGCCGGGTATTTATGAAATTGAGGTAGTGGTTAGCGACAATGCTACGCCAGCGAAGACAGACCGTGTTGTGGTCTATTTGGAAGTAGTCGAAACACTAGCTGAGTTGGACCCATCTCTTGATAGTGATGGTGACCTGATTCCCGATGCGCTTGAAGGCTATGGTGATGGTGACGGTGACGGTGTGCCCGATTATCTCGATTCTAGAGACGCGTGTAATGTGTTGCCGGAACAGGCCTTAGAGCAGGACGCCTTTATGGTTGAAGGAGAACCTGGTGTTTGCCTGCGTCGTGGCTACTTTACCGTAGGGGGTGTCACTGGTGGTGCGCAATTGTCAGAAGAAGATATTGCCGCTAACCCGGACATCCCTGAGGAAACGGAAGCAACCAATATTGGAGGCGTCTTCGACTTTATTGCGATGGGTTTACCCATCCACGGTCAGAGCTACTCAATTGTATTACCACAGCGTAAGTTGATTCCTGCCAATGCGATCTACCGTAAGTATGACTCGGTTGGCAATTGGTACACGCTGGTAGAAGATGCCAACAATACACTGGCGTCGGCTCAGGGTGAATTCGGTTTTTGTCCGCCGCCTAATGATCTGTCCTGGGAGCCGGGATTGGTAGAAGGTTATTGGTGTGTACAGCTGACTATCCAAGACGGTGGTCCTTACGACGATGATGGAGTTGCCAATGGTACTATTGTCGATCCAGGTGGAGTCGCGGTGATGGCGGCGGTGATTAATAATCCGGTGGCCCTTGATGACAGTTTAGAGTTTATTACTGGTGGTACCGGCGTCGTCGATGTGTTGAATAATGATAGCGATGTGGATGGTGACGCTCTAACCGTTATTACCGCAAGTGCGAGCATTGGAGACGTAATCATCGGTGCTGGTGGTCAGTTGAGTTATACCGCAAAGCCAGGTTTTGTTGGTGTCGACACTATTGTTTACAGCATCAGCGACGGAGCGGGTGGTTCGGATACCGCTGAGGTATTGGTTGTTGTGCTCAGTGAGCCGGTTGTGGAAGACGAGATCGAAGAGGTCAATGTCACTAGTGGCGGCGGCGGTGCTGTTGGCTGGCCAATGTTCCTCATATTATCTTTAGGTCTGCTTATTAGGAATAGAGGGAATTTACGGATATGCTAAAAAATAGTGTACGTTTTGCTATTGCGACGGCTGCAATTTACGGTGGTTTCGCCAACGCAGAATCGTCTACCAGCTGGGCTGATGATATTTACCTGCTGGGCCATGCAGGCTATGCGGATAGCGATGTTAGCCAATCCGATATGGAAGGTGAATTTGCGGATATTGGTTTTGAAGCCAATGTATTATCAACTGATGGTGGCCGCACGGGCTGGGGGCTTGGGCTTGGTTACCAGATAGACGAATACTGGTCTTTGGAGCTCGATTACTTAGATCTGGGCGAGGTTGATGTTGTCTCTACATCGGAGCAAGTGGTGCCTGCATTGGGCGATATCCATCCTGAGTCTGGTGATGGATTCACCTTGTCCGGCCTGGTTCGCTACCCGCTGAATGACCGCTGGCATTTGCGTGCTCGACTGGGTCTATTCAGCTGGGACGCCGATTACGATACTAAGCGAGCGGGTAAAAAGGTTGCTGACGACAGTGACTCGGGCACAGACTTATATATAGGTGTTGGAGCGGGGTATCAGATATCCGATCGTTTTGGCCTCAATGTTGAGGTTCAACGCTTTGCTTTTGATCGCGAGGAAACCATCTATACCCGCCTTGGTTTTGAGTGGGCTTTTGGTGTTGGCAAAAAGACGGCTGCACCTTTGCCAGCGCCCAAGCCTGCACCTATGCCGGCGGCTATTGAAGTAGCACCAGCGCAGGCGGAAAATAAACCAGCGCCCGCAGTGGTGGTGAGCCAAGAGCAAGTGTGTAAGTTGTTTGAAGGGTCGTTAGAGGGTATTAACTTTGAGTTTTCCTCAGCTGAGCTAACAAGTGAAGCAAAAGCAACTTTGTCGGGTACAGCTATTAGCCTTAGGGCGTATTCTTATCTTGAGGTTGAAGTGCACGCGCATACCGATTGGAAAGGTAAAGGGCCTGCAAATCTGCTATTGTCCGAGCAGCGTGCGCAGTCTGTTATGGAGTATTTCATAGAGCAAGGTATAGACGCTAATCGGCTTAGTTCGAAGGGTTTTGGGGAAATGATTCCGGTTGCTGATAATAGAACGGGAGAAGGCCGCGCAAAAAACCGCAGGGTAGAATTAAAGTCAGTTGGGAAAGCTAGCTGTAAATAACGCGAACTCGTAAAACAAAGGTGCCGCCGGGATGGCTGCGCCTTTTTTTTGACTATATCTATTAACTACTTCTACAGCTGCCAGTACCGCTAGCTGTGTTAGACGTGCTTCGCCAGTCGGCATTTAAATTCTATATAGTGTCGCAGCTCCGGCAGATGGGAAATCTGAACGAGGCGATTGTGTGCGGTAGTCACTTCGTTTTTAGACGGTCATGGTGTGGCGACTATCGCTGGACCTGCGAATGGCGGTTTGAGCATGGCGTTATTATGTTTGTTGACGTTGTGACTATCGGCTCTACTATCGGTAGTGTTGTCGATTGCTCGGCGCCAGAGTCTTGCGGCAGATCGATGATAATGCAGCGGGGTGTAATCCTTCCCATAGGCTGGCTTCAGGCGTTCATATGTGCCTTAGCCGCGTAATCCGATTCCCCACTGGCTGCCGATTACGGTAGGTTGATAGAGTAGTGGCATACGAATACTTCATGCTCGGAAAATACGCTGTCTTTTTTGCAGGGCAACTATTGACGACAATCTACATTCAGCGGTTGCAAGGACGGAGAATATTGAAAGTGAGCTATGATTAAAAAGTTGCCACTCGTAAATGCAATGTGATTACCTTGCTAAGACAAGTATCGCTGTCGTGTCAGTAATTTTTTCTTCTCTCTAGAAGTGTTTGTAGAAATAAAACCTATCGTGGTCGCATACCCAGAATTTGAACCCTGTCCTATCTTAAAATCGAGGTAAAGACAGGCTCTTGTGTCGATGTCATGGAAAGAGTGTTTGCGGCGTATTTCAATCTTGAAATGCCAGCACTACCCTGAAAACGCGCTGTAGCTAGCTTGCGGTCGGGGGATGTCGACCCAATCTCATGCATCGTCAAATCGAGGGAAATTCACAGCTTTCGCAATGCCTGTACGCAAATCGACGACTAACTCAGAGCTGGCCAGCAATACGGCCAGCGCCGCAACGGTAATATAACCCCGCGAGCGTCGGTGTGTGCCCTAGAGTTGATGTTGATAGGCCAGTGTCGGTTTGGTGGCTAGATACAGTGATCGGTAAGGGCGACAGCGGCAGCTTAGTGATATAGTGGAGCGGCTGACATGTTTTACAGTATCCGCTCAGATAATAGCATGAGCGCGGCAACAGCTAGCAATACCGCGATCGCACTGCTGCTGATTTTCAAAGACGTTGTCCACACAATGAGCACAGATAGCAGTAATGAAAGAGTTAACCACAACGTGACTATCCGCCTCACTTCAATCGTTTCAGTTGAAATTATCGTATCGAAGAGCAAGCATTCGCTAGTTGACTATAGGGCAGGTGGATAAGTTGGAAGCGTTGGGGCACGAAACAAATAACTGGACTATTTGCCCTGAATGTCAGGGCCGCGGTAAAAAACGTAAGAGGCTGCGCAAGAAAGTGAGACTGCGCTTTCAGAGACAGTTGGAGCAATTTGAAAAATCGAAAAGCGAAGGCCCCGCTCCCGTTCGTCCGAAGGGCCACCTTGATTCCTGCGTACCTTGTAAAGGCTCTGGGTTACTTTGTTGTGCCATTCAAGTTACCCCCGATAAAGAAAACTACCCGCATGTTGCCATCATTGGCGGTGGAATCGGTGGGGTGGCGCTTGCCGTGGCATGTTTGCACCGCGGAATACCTTTTACTCTTTATGAGCGCGATAGCGGCTTCGATGTACGGTCGCAGGGTTATGGGCTCACGTTGCAACAAGCGAGTAGAGCGATTGAGGGCTTGGGGGTTTTCTCGTTACAAGAGGGAGTGATTTCAACCAAGCATGTGGTTCATACTACCGAAGGAAAAGTGATCGGTGAGTGGGGAGTCAGAAAGTTGCTACCCACAGATGCAAAAACGTCACCGAAGCGTATCAATGTGCACATTGCTAGGCAGTCGCTGCGCTTAGCTTTGCTTGAGCAGCTAGGTGGCTTTGCAGCGGTGCAGTGGGGGCATCAGTTGGTGGACCTAAAAGAGGGTGAGGGAAAGGGTGTTGAATTGAGCTTTCAAGTAGAGGGTGAGATTAAAAATGCCAACGCAGATCTTGTAGTAGGGGCGGATGGAATTCGTAGTTCGGTGCGCAGCTTGTTGATTGGTGACGATGCCTCACCACTATGTTATTTGGGTTGCATTGTGGTTTTGGGTATCTGTCCTTTGGCAGACATCGAAGCGATCGATCGTTCTTTGCTAGATTCGGCGACGGTATTCCAAACTGCCAATGGCGTCGAGCGAATCTACATAATGCCCTATGCGTTGAACTCGGTGATGTGGCAGCTTAGCTTTCCAATGTCAGAAAAAGACGCGCAGGCGCTGAGTGCGCAGGGAAGCCATGCTCTCAAGGAAGAAGCCCGTCGTAGATGCCAGTGGCACAATCCGATTCCACAAATTCTAGCGGCGACACAGGAAACACAGGTTTCTGGTTACCCGGTGTATGACCGGGCACTACTCGAGCCAGAACTATTGAAGAAAGCGGCGCAAGTGACTCTAATTGGGGACGCGGCTCATCCTATGAGTCCATTCAAAGGGCAGGGCGCGAATCAAGCATTACTCGATGCGCTGGCGCTGGCTAGGGGTATCACAAAAGAATGTGGGCCCCTATCTGAATGGAGGGATACCGGCGTTAGGGACGCAGTGTTAACTGAATTTGAATTAGAAATGCTGCAACGCAGTGCTAGAAAAGTGAAGGATTCAGCAGAAGCCGCACAATTCCTCCATTCGGATATCGTACTTCGCGAGGCCAACGAACCGAGAGGGCGGTTTATGCAGGAAAATGGACAAGACGAGTAAGAACAGCGGTCAACATAATGGAATCGCGCAAAAATGATTGCTCTTCGCGATACTAATTGGTGAGTTCAGACGGAATAGAGCGTTGAGGAAAATTGTAGATCCTAAATGGCCACAAATTTGGGCGGCTTACTGACTTATCAATTGGGCTCACTTGTTGATTTGCGGGAAGCAGTTAGTCGCGTTTTTTTGTGGTTGTAGTGGTGTTGTTGCATTTGCTTAATGCTAGTGAGTCAGGGTGTTGCTTAGGGGCGTTGCCCATAGGCTGAAATTTTTGCAACACCCAAACTAGCGTTCCTTCCTTCTGGACTGGGTGTTCTAGTCCGAACTTCCAGCGCAAAAATGGCTCTCATCCTTGGAAGCTCCTCGTGGGTCAAAAGAGTCCATATTGGCAGCAATACGCCGATACCCCGGTCTGTATTCTCAAGTAGTTCCAAGTGCAACAATGCCGTTGATCTGTTGGTTTTTCCCCATGCGCAATGTCACTATGCTAGTTTTCGACTGGATCGAATATTGCCTGTGCCTATGAGAAGGCTTTCCCCAAACTATTTTCCCGTTGAGCGGTGCTATCTCGACATTAGGACAGCTGAAGTTCGGTTTTGCCCAGTGCCGTTTCCAAAATTGTACCGCTTCTTGAGGGTTTTCCCGCGCTAACAGCAATTAGTTCTTCTGTTTCTGCAGGGGAAGAATCTCTCTCAACAGCCTCAATGCGGAAAAAGCTTATGACATTCTTTAGGCTCTCAGATTGCGCCTGCATTTCCTCGGCGGTAGCGGCTAGCTGCTCGGAGCCAGCCGCATTTTGTTGGGTTACGTTATCAAGTTGTTGCATCGCATCGTTGATTTGTCCAACTCCCGAAGACTGCTCCTCAGACG
>Ga0105355_10002805_pt1 | contig 15604 bp, 9 predicted proteins | sample GOMGulsemesocosm_2_FD_83508 | JGI IMG/M metagenome (GOLD analysis project Ga0105355, IMG submission 83508) | Methane-oxidizing microbial communities from mesocosms in the Gulf of Mexico - GOM9C Gulf of Mexico | ecosystem: Environmental > Aquatic > Marine > Cold seeps | place: Gulf of Mexico... | reverse complement strand
TACTGCAGCATTACAATACAAAACGAGGCCATAGTTATAATAACTATTTGTCGCCTGTAATGATGGAAGCTGCAGCTTAATTTAAACGCCTATCTAGGTGTACAGTTTTACTTGACCACTACATCAGGAATATCATCGAGGGTGGGGGGATTATTAAGCATGTAGTGTTGCCTGCGTTATACTTTCTTTCTTTCTTTTGTCCTTCAGTCTTTAATTGCAGAATTCACATGCTGCAAATAGATTTTCGGAATTAAACATAAACTCTTGAAGCCTTCGAACAACAGCTCTGCTAAAAGCTCCTTCTTATAGATTTTCATCTTATTATGGGGATAATTCCAATAAGTTGCATTATATGATTTCAGATGCAAGCAGGTTTAACTTGTAGTGGCTGGAAAAGGTAGCTGTTAAGTTAAATATAGATTTTCATATATATAACAACATTTTCACTGTCACAAAACGGTTCTGTAGAAAAGTGTATTATTATGTTATCGTTTTGATTTTTCAGCTGAATAGTCATAACCATCTAGAATTACTGGCGAAAGCGCGGGGCGTTAAGACTTGGTCATTTTTGACTACGCTGACAGCTTAACCTCGCTTGAAGTGTTCTAGGTTACCGCGTTTTGATTTGGGAACTAGCACTCGCAAGACTGATATCACAGATGCTGACGGTAAGTCAGGAGAGATCCTTACCACCAGTAATCTCTATGAATTATTCTAGGATGAATGGAGTCTGCTAAATCGCAAAATCAAAATTTCTCGTCAGTTAAAGTATGAAGACCGCAAACTGTTCCTTGAGCTGGGTCCAGAAATGTCTAAAACTAATAATGTGGAAACTAAGTCATTATGAAAATGAATCCCGTAGTGGTCTATGATTTTGAAAGTAATGCAGAAAAAAAATTATTTTCTCTTTTTGAAAAAACTGAGTTTAAATCAGCAACCGTATTTCATTCTTTAAATATTCCTAAGCATGAACGCAAACAGTTTGCAGAAGCCGATTTTGTTGTGGTGTCAACTCGGGGCATAATTATACTGGAGGTTAAGGGGGGGCGTTTATCGGTAAAGCAGGGAGTTTGGTACACAAAAGATGGCGAAGGTAATATTCATAAGCTAAAAGAGAGTCCGCTCAATCAGGCAAAAAGTGCTTGGGAAGCAATACGTAATATGCTGTCTGAAAAGTCACTAGATATTGATCTCTATAAAGTCAATTTTGGTTTTGGTGTAATGTTCCCTGATGTGAAATTGGGCGATATTGGTATTGAATTAGCCGGTGACGAAGTTTTTGATGCGATTGATTGGGATAGAAATTGCCTTGGACGCTGGTTGGAAAAACTTTACAAACACTGGTCTGAGAAAACAGGAAAAATTGAACGTTTAACAGAACACGAAGTGGAGTTACTTTGTGGCGCCCTACGGAATGAATTTGACCGAGAAAAGTCCCTGTTAGCAGAGGTGGGTGATAGTTGGGATCAAATGGTAAGTCTGACGGACCAGCAGTACTTAGCTGTCGATATGATATTAGCTAATGATCAAGTAGTGATAGAAGGCGGAGCGGGTACAGGTAAGACGCTGGTTGCCGCTAGAGCTTGTGAAATACTCGATGCAAAAGAAGTGTCTGTGTTATTTATCTGTCGCAGTCCTGTGTTGGCTTCATTTGTTAAAGGTCGATTATCAAGAACGAATGTTCATGTAATTAACTTTGGTAGCTTGAAGAGTCGAGTCGAGAAGGGCGATATACCCAAATTTACAGCTCTGGTCGTAGATGAAGGCCAAGATATGCTTGATATTGATAGTATTGAAGTGCTGGACCGTTTATTTGATAACGGATTGAGCGAGGGGCGCTGGTATTTCTTTATGGATCCAAATAACCAAGGGTCGCTTTATGCGGACTTTGACAAGGGTGCTCTGGACTATCTGAAAGATTGTAGTTTTAACATTCCTCTTAAGCGTAATTGTCGAAACACTCGGCAGATAGCTGAACACACTTTGATGTATACAGGAGGGGATATTGGTAATTGTCCTGTAAATGCAGATGGTCTGCCTGTTATATGGAAGGACCTTAATTATGATTCAGAACCCGAACTGATCAGATTGATCGAAGCCCAGCTAGAGCACTGGATTGATGAAGAAAGTGTTTTGCCTAGCGATATCACATTACTTTCAGCGTGTGCGTACGAAGATAGTGTGGCTTACAAACTGAATAAACGCTGGAAGCGAAAAATTGTTGTTATTAACGAAAGCTTTGGTGAACGGTGGATGGATACACAATTGCCTTTCAGCAACATTCGTGATTTTAAGGGACTTGAAAATCGTTATGTGATGTTGATTGATAATGATGCTTTGGTTGAGCTGCCATCTGCAATCAACTTGTTATACGTAGCCATGACACGAGCCAATGCAGTTTTGTGGATGGCAATCCCTAATAATAAGAAGCCTTGGTTTGACGAGAAGGGTGTTGAAAACGCACTATCGGTTATAGAGTATGCAAAGGTGAACAGGAATGAATGAAAAGATGGAATTGAAAAGGCAGTTATCCGGTGATCGTCATAAAGTTGTTGAGTATCTGCAGGCACAGTTGGTGGGACCTGCGAATGGTAGTGATGAAACTTTACTAAAAAAAGATGCTCCTCATACCTATTACCTGATGGGGGCTCTTTTTCCGCAAGGAGCTGGCATCAAAAGTTTGGAGGAAGGGGAGGAGGAAAATCAAACCAGTGATGATCCAATCGCGATGGCTTATCAGCTCAAACCAGCTTCTGTAGGCCTGTCATTTTATGTTGAGAGTGTTGAGGGGACACCTGAAATTAGCGTGGACCTAGCCGCAGCTGCCTACACACTGAATGAAAAACAATGGCAGAGAAGAGCCCTAGCGACACCGGAAAACCCTGAAACTCATATTCTAACCCCGGCTGCGGGATGTAAAATACCCAGCGTACTGGATGGGCGTGCTGCTCTGTTTTCGACTTGGCGGAAAATAGGGAAAGGTTGGTTAGTTACCGTCACGCTAGTGAACCCACGTAATGTGGTCGAGAATAAACTAAATCCTGAAGATGTTATCCATCAGGTGTGGTTCCGCTGTACTGCGTCCAATGGTCATATTGGTACCTATCCTTCACCCAATCGTTATTCTTGGGATAAAGAAGAGGAAGAGTTAGCACTGATTTATCAGCATAAGAAAACCTTTGCTATTGGTCATGGCTGTGCACCTATGTGGCCGATGGTTAAACAGCAGGTTTTAGTGGCCAGTGTTGAGACATCTTTTATTCCGCAGTATGAGGTGCCACCAGTTACGTCTGAATTACCTAATGATCATTCGCTCAAGTCTAGCGATGTTTTTTCTCTACTGTATTTAGCCAATGATTTGATTGAATGGGATAAAAAGAAACAAAAACTGGAAGCATTCATTCTCAGTTATACCGACTGGGTGAAAAAGGAAAGTGAGCGAAAGATCCCCGCAGGGCTCAATGAGGCGTCAACACGAATCCTATCTCGACTGGATATTGCGGTTGAAAGAATGAATAAAGGTTTGAAATTTTTATGTGATAACCCCGGAGCAAGGAGATGTTTTGTCTTGGCTAACCGAATAATGTTGATGCAGATGGTCCATTCTGGTGATGCCTTTGGTGGGACGATGCGTCATGCGAATAGTTTCGATATTACAGTACCAGACTATATGGATTCAAAATGGGATAAATTTCGTTGGCGCCCATTCCAGTTAGCGTTTCAGTTACTGGCGATTGAATCTATAGGCAATGGCAATTCTGACGACCGTGAAGTAGCTGACTTGATCTGGTTCCCGACAGGTGGTGGTAAAACAGAAGCCTATTTGGCTGTATCGGTATTTGAATTATTTCATCGCCGTTATCAGCATGGCGATGCCGGTGGCGGCACCGCTATTATTTTGCGCTATACGTTGCGACTTTTAACTACTCAGCAGTTTCAACGTGCCGCGACAATGATATGTGCTTGTGAAATATTAAGAAAGGCGGATGCTGAACAGTGGGGGGACGAACCCTTTAGTCTAGGGCTTTGGGTCGGGGGGAGTACTACACCTAATTATCTAGATTCTGATTCGGAACAATCTTTAGGATCTTATCAAAAATATAAGATGGTGCGTGAGCAGGCTCGGCCTGAGAACCCGTTTCAACTAGTGCAATGTCCATGGTGCGGGACTCGTATTGTACCGGAGCTTCAAAGTCAGGAACCAAAGGATTATGGCATTAAAGCCAATGCTGCCAGTTTTAAGTTTTTCTGTCCTTCAAAAAAATGTACTTTTAATAAGCTCTTGCCTGTCCAGGTTATCGACGAAGCGCTTTATGAAAAGCCTCCGTCATTTTTGATAGGCACTATCGATAAGTTTGCTCGGTTGGCTTGGCGGGATGAACCTAGCGCCTTTTTTTCTGGCGGGAAGCATAAACGCCGACCACCATCTATGGTACTGCAGGATGAGTTACATTTGATCTCTGGACCTTTGGGTACCATTGCCGGTATTTATGAGACTGCTATGGATGTGGTGATGAAGCGTCACGGAGCTAACCCTAAGTATATTGCTGCTACAGCAACCATTCGGCGTGCTGAAGAGCAGGTCAGGCGTTTGTATGCCCGTGATTGTATGGTCTTTCCTCCAGCAGGCATAACAGCGGAAGATTCGTTTTTTTCCAGGGAAGAAGCTGCCAGTGAAACTAACCCTGGGCGTTTATATATCGGTGTGATGGGGCAGTATCACACGCCGGTAACTTCATTAGTACACACTAGTGCAGCACTGGCGCAATCCGCCATAGATGTTAAATTATCACCGCAAGCTGCGGACGGTTATTGGACGCAGGTTATTTTTCACAACAGTCGCAGGGAGCTGGGTAAAACCATGACGATGTCGTTGGATGATATTCCCAAGCGGGCGGAGGTCATTGCTTTAAAGGCAACACATTCGAGGAAAATTCCACCGGTCGAAATGTCAGCCAACATTTCATCTAGGGAAATCCCTGAGATATTGGAAGCACTTAAAGCGCCTAAAGGTGATGCCTTAGCGATTGACTGTTTACCCTGCACTAATATGTTTTCTGTGGGTGTTGATGTTAAGCGTTTAGGATTGATTATGATGAATGGGCAACCCAAAACAACATCAGAATATATTCAGGCTTCTTCACGAGTAGGACGTGATCTTATTCCTGGCTTGGTAGTAGCGTTCTATCCCAACAATAAAGCAAGGGACCGTTCACTGTATGAATCGTTTCTTCCCTATCATCAAGCGCTTTACCGTGCGGTTGAGCCTACAAGTGTTACACCTTATGCGTTGCCATCTATGGAGCGCGCCTTACATGCGGCTTTAATAATTGTTATGCGCTATTGTGCAGGATTGTCTGGCAATGATGGGGCAAAAAGTTTTGATAAGCATAAACCCGAAATTGCTCGGGCTATTGATGCCCTAAGGCAAAGAATGTTGGCGGCTGAGGCTTACGATAGCACAACGCGGGCAGGAATTAATCGATACCTTGATATCTGTATTGATGCTTGGCAGGAGAAGGCTGAACTCTCAAGACAGAGCGGCATTCAGTTACGCTATGAAGGTAAATCATCACCGAACCTATCTTCCTTGATGATCGACTATACGCCGGGAGCTGCAACAAAACCTGAAATTCCTTGGCCCACATTGAATTCTATGCGAAATGTGGACAGTGACTGCAATGTTTATGTATGGGGAGAGCACTAATGGGTATTGATAGAACAGTTAGACGATCGCAGACAATTACTCCATTTGGGGTCGGTGGTATTTATGACTTCGGTTCTGAATCTTTCGTGGCTATGGATACCACTAAATGGAAGACCAGAGGGGAGCCTGAACTTCGCTTACCTCGTTTAGAGCGCGTATTAAAGGTACAGGGTTTTAGAGCCGCGCCTATTGCGGGAAAAGCGCTTTATCCTGGGGCTTATCGCAGTGGCAGCCCTGTGCCATATTTCCGTTTCCCTAGTTGGTTATTTTGCCCCAATTGCAGAGCTATGACGCAATGGTTTGCACATATGGAAAAAGAAGGTCAACACCCTTATTGTGAATCTTGTGGGAAAAAGAGCCATCTAGTCCCTATACGTTTTATGGCGGTGTGTAAGGGGGGGCATCTAACTGATATTCCTTGGGGTAAGTGGGCACATATTGGCAGCCGAAATAATTGTAAGAATCATCGTTTGGAGTTTAAATCTGATCCTAAACGTGGTGCTGGCTTACAGTCACTGGTTGTTGTTTGCTTAAACTGCAAATCGGAGAATGATTTAGAACGCTTGCCGTATAAAGATTCATTGGGTGGCGTTATGAAAAGCTGCTCGGGGACCCATCCTTGGCAGAAAAGAGACTTAGCGGAGCCCTGTGATAAAGTGCCACAGGTTGTACAGCGTGGTTCGAGTAATGCCTACTATCCCGTTGTTGCATCGGCGATTGATATCCGAGTGGGTGAGAAGAAAGAAGATTCAGTTTTTGATCTAATAAGGATGCATCCTCAGTGGCCACCACTGGTAGCACTTAAGGATCTTATTCAGTCGCATGACAGCCCGGTGGCTTCAACGTTTATCGGTCCTATTATCGCAGATGAAAAATTACAACAACTTGGTGTAACAGCAGAAGTTGTATGGGAATGCCTGTTTGATACTGACGAATCTGGAGGGGGGGTACCTCCTGTTAATGAAGATGAAAGCCTGTTGATTGACGAATGGAAAGCTTTTATTAACCCGCCAGAAAGCCTGCCTAGAGCTGAATTTATAGCTGAAAAATCTAACTTGGATGACTTTTCTGCAACATTATCAAAAGGTGAATTGCAATCTTGGACTGAATTCAGACGATTAATAGCACAGGTAACATTGGCCAAGAAACTGAGGATTGTTCGCGCACTGAAAGGCTTTACTCGACTTGATCCAAATTACGAAAACCTAGTCACTCCTTCGTTAGGTGTAAGCACCAGCTGGTTGCCCGCTAATGAAATTTATGGTGAAGGCATTTTTATTGCGCTGGACCCTAAGGCTCTTGATTCTTGGGAGAAGCGGATCACAGATCAGGTTCTTGCAGGAATGCGAGACGCTAGGAATCGTTCTACCCTTGGTTTTTTGCCTGAGGCTACAGATCGGTTTGTCTTATTACATACTTTGTCCCACTTACTTATACGACAATTATGTTTTGAATGCGGTTATTCTTCCTCATCATTATCAGAACGTATTTACAGCGATGAAAATGAAGAGATGGCTGGGATATTAATCTATACAGCTTCAGCTGACAGTGAAGGAGCATTGGGAGGGTTGGTAAGAGAAGGCTCTCCAGATAGGCTCTATAGTACATTTAAAACAGCATTATTTCGTTCAAATTGGTGTTCTAGCGATCCAATTTGTAGCGAGTTAGAGCAGCAGGGCGTCCAAGGACTTAACAAGTCTGCGTGCCATGCTTGCACCTTGGTTGCCGAAACCAGTTGTGATCATGCCAATAGTTTACTTGATCGTTCAGTTATTATAGGTACAGAAGATACCCCGACAATAGGTTATTTTAACTGTTTCATATCCTTAATCGAGGACTCGGTTTAATGCGTTTACCAAGGCGTTCTGAATTAAGTGATCAACAAGAGGATTTCCTGATGGAAGCTCCTTTTGATCGACCAGTGCTGTGTGTCGGTCCACCAGGTACAGGTAAGACTGTTTTGGCTCTATACCGTGGAGCTCTCTTGAATAAGAAAGGTGATAGTGTTGACTTGATTATGCACAGTAAGTTGTTGAATCGGTATGTTGAACGTTCGATTGAAGAGCTTGATATGGATATTGGTTCAAAAACTTGGCATTCGTGGGTATATAGTTTATGGGGAAAAGGTAACGGTCGCTCAAAACTTCCGGAACTTGAACAGTTTTTACCTGATTTTATGAAAGCAGTTGGTATGGTCATAGCTGAGAAGCTAGTAAAGCCTGAAAGTATGTATTGGGACCATCTTATAGTAGATGAAGGTCAAGATTTCCCTAAAGAGTTTTACTTATTCTTAACTGTGCTCAGGAAGCAAGAAAAAATAGTTCTAGGCAGGCTACCACCAGGAATTACAATTTTTGCCGATGAGAATCAGCGAATGGAAGAAACTCGAAATTCCACTATTCGCGAAATACTGTCTTATATGCCTGAAGCCGCTAAATATGAAGTAACTGCTAATTATCGTAATTCAGGCCCTATTGCAAAGCTGGCTAGTTTCTTTTATGTAGGTATGTCTACAGGTATCCCTGATACGCCTAAAAATGTACATGGCCTAATGCCTCAGATTCGAAGGTTTGATTCTTTAAAAGAAGAATTACAGTCAGTTGTTAATTGGTTACATAATAATGATGATCTTTCAGTAGGTATTATTGTGCCGAATAGAAAAGTGCAAACTAATATTATTAGTATTATTAATGCATTGGCAGCTAAAATAGGATTGAAAGTTCAAAAATATTCTTCTGGTACAGATGCAAATACAATAGATTTTTATACTAATCGGACAATCACGGTAGTTTGTGATAAGAGTTGTAAAGGATTGGAGTTTGATGGTGTTTTTATTCCACAGCTTCAATGTTATAAAACCGATGGTGCTAATGAAGACTTTTTTAAAATGAAGATGTATGTGATGGTTAGTAGGGCAAGGAGCTACCTTCAGTTTTCCTACTCTGAGTGTTCTGAAAAGCCACAAGTATTAAAAATGTTACCCACTCCAGAACAGGAGATTATCAAATGGAGAATATAATTGATGTTAACGGACTGCAGTTTAGCCACTCAAATGATCGTTGCTGTTACTTCATAACTAGTCAGCGAAACTTAATGTCGTTCCTTGGCGCGGGAATGATTGTCCCTGCTAGCAGTCAGTTTCGATATAAAGAAGACAGTAGACAATGTTTCGAGGGCGCAATACCTTTTTGGAAAGGAGGGATTCCAGCATTAAAAGAAAGTGGAGGAGGCTTCGATAAAAAGCGGATGGTTGTCGTTGAATATTACATAGATGACATTAAGAGGTATGCTGATAATTTTATAGTCGCAGATAATACAAGCCTGATGATAGTGAATGCACCAATTCCATTATTGAATGTTGTTACCGTATATCTAGATTCGGATGATGAGATTACAGATTTTGTTATGCGCTTGCCAAGCGATGTCATAGTAGACCCTAAGTTTTTCAAAGTCTTGCCTAATCTGAGAATAATAGAAGAAGAGGCTCTTGGAGAAACGAAAAAAGTAGAAGATATTGCTCTAAAAGTATCTTTTATCGATTCTTTTGGGGGAGGATTAAGAGCTTTAAATCAATTAACCTCACTCAGTTTAGAGAATGTTTCATATATATCAGATCTATTTTTAGTTTGTTTGGAGAATTTTGGTTATAAAGCATTATGTTCACCACTTAGCTATCGACTTGGATGTAAAACTGAAATTACGGCTTCGGCAAAATGTATTATTCATCGATTATTTCCAATACTTCAAGGAATAAAAATTGAGGAGGGGTATGATCAGTTTTATATTTTGGAAAGACTCGAAGCTTCCCTTAAAGAAGAAGGGAATTTATCTAGTGAAGTCGCTGAGTGGTTAGTCTATGTGAAAAGAGTATTGGACACCGATATCGAAGTTCCTATCTTATCTGATGATGGAGATCTTTTTAAACGAGCGATTCTTCTGTTTTTATTACGCCCAAACCTATCTAGATTAAAAGGGTCTGTTAATTCTTCAATATCTCCGGGTCCAATAGTGCTGTCTATTGCTACTTTTTTTGCCGGGTATACGGATGGATTATGTCGATTAGAAACTGAATATAAAGGTTATTATGAAGAATTCAACAAGTTTACAAAGTCACTAATTGGTAGTTTATGGAATCTCTCTGAAGTGACTATGAATATTTCTGGCTTACCACCATCAGATACTAGCCTCTCATTAGTGTATGAGTTAAATCAGCAAGCGTTACTACAAGTACCGGTTCAAAAGATTATTATATTGGAACGAGTGCTTGAATTGGCAAAATCAGTAGGTTGTGAGTTAAGTTATAATAATGATATGCAAGAGTTGTTGTATAGGTTTAACTTGGAAGGAGAGCGGCATCAGATTGTTTACATTGAAATGATGAACTTGCAAGGCGGAGGGCTGGATGTAATTAAATTGGTTTCTCCATGTTTAAACCTTAGTGGAAGTAAACTAAAAGCATTAACAAAAAATGTAGCGGTTGATTTTCTTAAAAGAAATAGCTCTGATTCAATGTTATGTTCTTTTGCTTTTAATGATAAAAGACAAGCTATCGTTGCTCAATCTTTACAAGTAGTGAATATATTAAGTGGTGACGATTTTATGATTCTCTTAAAGCATGTTGCTGTAATAGCAGATGAGTATGAAAGAGATATTCTTGGAAAGGATTATTTTTAGTCATGTAGAAACTCAGCCATGGCCATGAGTAGGCAGTTATGAATAAAGGAGTATTTGAAGCTTTCATTTTCGAAATCGCCAGATTATCAAACTTGGAAGTGATTTTAACTACTTTTGGCAAATGCTCACGAAGGTCATAACTGAAACCGCATTGAGCTCTGAGTTTGATAAACACTTTAGGTATTGAGAAGCATCAGCCCAATAATAGCTTCAATAACTTTAATGGCTACTCCTTTAAGCATGATGTACTGAAGGTGGATCATGGGTATCCTAGTGATAATGGGGTTGAGCTAAAGTTCATGAAAAAGCAGTAAACGTGTTTTACTTTGGATCCTTAGTTGCGTGCTAAAGGCACGACAGCTGGTAAAATCATTTCTACGATTAAGGAAATGTTCAGTGTTAGTCTGAACATAATTGGTAATGGTGCTGTGAATACGGCTAAGGATTGGTATTCACATTAGTATATCTTTGATTCATTTACTTTAAGCCACGAGCTAACTACACAATAACAGCCATTGCTAATGAGTTGAGTAATACCTTTCGAGGCTATTCGGATTTAGTACGCGGTAAGAAAATAGTCCCTTCGCTGATGTCATCGACTGTTAGATTACAGTATTTCGAATTACAGATTTCCCCGGTTCTATTACTAGCTGGAATATACGAAGAATCAGTTTCTGAGGCTATTGATGGTTTAAGGTTAACTAACAGTTCATCGTGTAGCTTCTAAATATCATGCAGCATTAATTTTTGTTAATGCCTTGCCTTTCAATGTCTGTAAAAGTGTATCTTAAGATACTTTCATTTCTGAATTACTTAGGGTTATTACGAGTGCTAATTGCCTTTGTTTATTCATTGGAAAGTTGTCCATTTGGTGTTTATTGAACTTAAATTTACTTGATCGCATGAGACCTCCTTAGTTATGATTCGACTCATTGATATCTATTTTTTCATTAATCAACGCTTAAGTGATATGGTATGAGTAAGTACAAACCTTGTTCAGTGTCGCTAATGATGGTTAAAGTAGGCAAAGAACCGTAATCTAATTTATCTTCAAAAGTCGATGTTATCTAGGGAAAAGTTAAGTTAGTCCATTTGGATTGAGCCTCGTCCCATCGTGAAATGATGATATGAGGTGTTGCTGAGTTGGGTCCATAATATAGGAAAATTGGTAGGTCATTAAGAAATTTTCAGTTAGTAATATTAAGTATGACTAACCCATGCGGTTGATATAATGGAGTTAATATTAATTTAATTGGCCCTGTCCCGAAATTTGTGTAATTACCTATTATTAACTTAATCATATTAAGGATAGGTAATTATGAAAACGCAAGAACTTGAAACCTTTGCAAAGGAAGCAGAAAAAGGCTTGAAATCCCAACAAGATCTACTCGATTTTAGTCAATGTTAACTAAGATCACTGTTGAAGCAGCGCTCAACGCTGAGTTAGACCAAGCACCTTGGCTATGAACAAACCAAAAAGACACTTCAATAAATTATAGGAATGGCCATTCTTCCAAGATGCTAAAAACTGAAGATGGTCAATTTCAACTTGATACACCAAGAGATCGTGAAGGTAGCTTTGAGCCTCAGCGGTGAAGAAAAACCAAACACGTTTTACGTCAATGGATGATAAGATCCTGAGCCTCTATGCCAGAGGCATGGCAACCCGCGCTATTGTTGATACCTTTAAAGAAATGTACAACGCAGAGATTTCTCCAACCCTGATATCTAAAGTAACCAACGCTGTAATTGAAGAAGTTAACGAGTGGCAAAATCGACCGTTAGATAGCATCTATCCTATCGTTTATTTAGATTGTATTGTCGTTAAAATACGCCAATACAATTGCGTCATTAACAAAGCCGTATTTCTCGCTTTAGCCATCAATCTTGACTGTGAAAAAGAATTGTTAGGTTTGTGGTTCGCAGAGAATGAAGTCGCTAAATTTTGGCTTAATGTATTAACAGAATTACAAAACAGTGGTATCGAAGACATCCTAATCGCGTGTGTAGATGGGTTGAAAGGTTTTCCAGATGCAATTCATACTGTTCATCCAGAAATTCATATTCAGCTTTGTATCCTGGAAAGACTATAAAGTAGTAACAGCAGGTATTAAGCGAATTTATCAGACTGATACTGAAGATATAGCCTTAATGGAACGAGATGCATTTTCAGAACGTTAGGATGATAAATATCAAAGTTATGGATTAGAAACTGGGTGAATCTAAATACGTTTTTCAGATATCCTAAGGATATCTGAAAACGATTTACACAACGAATGCTATCGAATCACTCAATAGCATTATTCGTAAAGCGGTTAAGAATAGGAAGGTGTTCCCAAGCGATGACACTACTAAAAAGTAGTGTATTTAGCAATCCGTTCAGCTTCAAAAAAATGGTCAATACCGATCCATAACTGGAAAGCAGCGATGAATCGTTTTATCATTTAATTTGAAGACCGATTGAAAGACCATCTCTAAAACTGTAATTACACAGAATTATTTACAGGGCCAAAAAATTCATTGAAGCCTATTATAAATTAAATTGTTGAGCTAAGCCCAATAATTCGAGGCTTTTTATTAAGAAAAGTGATAGTTTTTAATGTTCGGTCGACGTGCTATAAACCGTTCTATTTCATAACCTGACCATGTTTCAATTTTAATATCTCTATTTTTACCTATACCTTCTAATCGATCATATAAGGCAGAGTCAATGACATGGTTGCACATGACGCCATAACCTTTAGCCCCATATTGATCAATAACATCTGAAATAGAACCTACATTAGAAGTGTTAAGCGATTTATGGGATTTTGAAAACTTGCATTGAAAAATAAATTTTTGAGGGTTCTGATTATGGTTCTCTTTTGTATATACGACAATATCACGTCCGCCATCTCTAGAGCGAGAGCTCCCCATTTTCTTTATTGTGGATCTATCAAATTTGGAGTTGTGGTAAATAATGTCGTAGCATAACTGTTCAAATTTTTCGTCATCCATTTGGTTCCAGTCTAATTCTATTGAAGGGGCCAATAGAACTTCATCTTTAAAGGATGCGCCAATAGTTAACATTGCATTAATAAAGGCTTGAGATTTTGTATATGCTGGCTTATTTATGTTGAATAGAACCAAACTTGCTTCAGTAGTCTTAAATATTACGAACTCTCCAAACTCTGATACGTAGAGTTCAAATGCTGCACTATCTTGCCAAAAGCTTGTTGGCTCAATGCTATTGAATCGTGGATTGTTACTACTGTTGGAAAAAAAAGAGTCATTAAATCGATCTAGTTGATGAGGATAATGTCCACCTTTATCTGGAAATATGTCATGAATACATGCAAAACCTTGAATTACTTCTCCCATTGGTATTTGTAGCACTCCATTTTCAGAAACTACCATCGCTTGTGAATTTATTACGACAAGGTTAGCGGGTATAATTGAGAAGCTATCTTTAGTAGTTTCATCATCAAATAGTTCTTTTATTTCAATATCATTTGAAGCGACCCAACAATTTTGTGAATATAGAACGTTAATATTGCTTTTTAAGTATTTAGCTGCATGCCAATATCCGTACCTATGGGCAGGTGATTTATCTTCGAGACTTGTACCTGCCTCATCTAAACCTCCATTGATCATATTTGCGTAATATAAGTCGATAATGTCTGGGAAATTTAGAACTATAATGTCTAGATTTGCTTCAAACTCTTGAACCTTTTCAGAGAAATTAAACTGTTCATCTTCATCAATATATTCATTTGATTTTAATATACATAAAAATTCAATAATGAGAGGAGATAGCTTTCCAAGGCAATATTCCTCCACTTGTACTTCGTAATTGAAATTATCAAGGTTTGCTGGTGAAGTCGTAAGCTTCTTTGTACAAAAATTATTTGCTAAAGTTTCTAGGACGTATGACGCATTTAAGTATGAATATGCAACATCTAACATTGTGCGGCAATGTGGAATAGGTATTTTAAATAGAACACTACTATAGTCTTCGATCAAGCTACTGAGATCATTTGGATGAGCGAGTTCGAGGTCTGGATCTCCAAAATCAATTGTAATTATGCTCTTAGTGTTCATACCAAGCCTTTCTTTTGATTTTAATTTAGCCACATTTGAACCTCAAAGTTTTTTGTATTTTCTACGAGTACCAATTTTCTTGCTTTCAAGAATACCTTCTTTGAGAAGAATCCCTAGCACACTATAAGTAAGGTAGTCTTGTTGGTTGCCTTCGTTATCTGATTGCAATCCTAAGTAGTGGGAGCAATCTGAATTGGTGATCCCTTCCGTATTCTCTTCTGATAACGAGGTGATCGAATCTTTAAGTAATTTGAGTCCTAGCTGCGCTTTTTCAATCGCACCATTAGGAACTATGACTTTGTTGTCGATTTTGCGCTTAATAGATTTTGGTATGACAGTGTTGTATAACGAACCTCCAGTATCTATGGTTCCGAAACTGGTAATTAGCTCTAATTCAATTTGTAGGGCTTGTTCTTCTGTTAACTTTTCAACCACTTTTGAGATAATAGGAGAGTTACCGGAGTTTATAATTTCTTGAATGCATTTTCCTTTACGAGTGTCATCTACCTTTTTAAGGTGATCGGTCGCTCGGCTACCAGTTCCTTTACCAATGTAAAATACCTTAGCAGGTTTTTTTCTGGGGTCTTTGAGTGAATAAACATAATAAGTCGTGGTCATAATCTTTTCGCTCAACTAACATCTAGTAATAAAATTAAATAATTTTAATAATTTTAATATACTATATACTATATATTAATTAATCACTGATAGCATAATGAAAAAAATGTTATTTCTTAACTAGATATACTGATTTTAGTGCTATCCTGAAAAATATAAATGAGGTGTAATATTGTGCTTGATAATTGGTTGTATTTTAAAGTAGCCGTATATCATCCATAATATTCGGCGGTTGATTTTTCATCCCTTCAGTTGGAATTATCTATATACCTTTATCAAGATTTATATCATTTCACTTTGCTGTGAAAGCTTGCTTAAGATTTTCGTGTCGATGGAGGAGAGTTGGCTTGGCAATTGGCTAATCTAGCTGCTCGCTATAGGAGATAGGCAAGAGTCACTTTCTTACAGGCATAAAAAAACACCTGATGTTTCCATCAAGTGTTCTAAAATTTGGTGGGCCCTCCCAGACTTGAACTGGGGACCTGCCGATTATGAGTCGGATGCTCTAACCAACTGAGCTAAGGG
>Ga0105355_10002804_pt1 | contig 15606 bp, 17 predicted proteins | sample GOMGulsemesocosm_2_FD_83508 | JGI IMG/M metagenome (GOLD analysis project Ga0105355, IMG submission 83508) | Methane-oxidizing microbial communities from mesocosms in the Gulf of Mexico - GOM9C Gulf of Mexico | ecosystem: Environmental > Aquatic > Marine > Cold seeps | place: Gulf of Mexico... | reverse complement strand
TGCTTGTTTACGCCAATTATACAGGGTTGATTCACCAATACCCATCTCGATAGATAATTGGGTGATCGGTATATTATTAGGTGGCATCATTTTCTGAAGAGCCGATTCTTTTCTTTGTGCTGAATAATGTTTCACAATTACTCCACGCCCTCTACTTAATTTAATGATTAAATATTAAGCGCGACAACTAGTCTGACAGAGAGGGCTATCGAAAATGCTCAAGCTCATATGATCGAAGCGGTTAAACAAGGTATTGCCGAAGTCAGCACCGCCGCTCACGAGATCCAACAAGTATTAATTAGAGATAATAGTCAACATAGGTTTTATCTGATGTAATACGCGCTAGACCTTTGATCACGCGATATACAGTCCAAACCAATCCAGCCACTAAGACGAAATAACCGACCATAATAAAGATTAACAAAGAGCCGATAATGCTGATGCCTAATCCCCACCAAAAGGTATAAACAATATTGTTGTAATGATCTTCAAAATAACTATTTCTGGCATCATCTTTTTTTACTAACGCCCATATGCCACCAGCAATCCAAGCAATACCGGTAAAAAAACCCAGCAGTAATAAACCATAAGCGATAACCGCATGCTTTTTGGCTTCTTTGTCATAAGCTGTTAATGCGACTATTTCTATTTCATCATGTCGTGCCATTTATGCCTCTCATCATCGATTAACGCTTACCAATAGTTCTCGTAACTAAATTGCCCAGCAGCTTTTCTTAAGTGCTTATTGTAACCTAATTCCACCAGCGTATTACTGGTATCCTTCACCATGCCAGGGTTTCCACACAAGTAAATAAAACTACGAGACTTATCGAGTTTAACTGGCAACTGAGCTTCTAATTCTCCAGACTTAATGAAATCTGGAATACGACCTTGCAACGTACCTTCAACCAACTCTCTAGAAACAATAGCGATAAAGTGTAGCTTGCCTGCAAGAGTATCGACTAACTGCTGGATACGATTGGCGTAAACTAATTCTGCCTCGGTGCGCACCGCATGCACCAGCACTATATTATCAAAACGTTGTAAAGCTTGTCCCTCACCAAGCATCGCTAAAAATGGTCCAATTGCGGTGCCTGTTGCCAATAACCATAGATCCTTGCTTGTAGTTGGAATTTCAGCCAAAGTCATAAAGCCACTCGGTGTTTTACCGACAAATATCGACTCGCCGACGTTTAGGTTGTTTAATAATGGCGATAACTTCCCAGCATCATCTTGAATGATTAAAAACTCCATGCAATCAGTACCAAGTTTATGACTTGGGTGATTAACCATAGAGTAAGCACGACGTAACCACTCGCCTTGACTATCCAGCAATGCTAACTTGGTAAATTGCCCTGCTTGATATGCGTCAATAGGCGCTTTCACGGTTAATGAAAATAAGTTATCAGTCCAATCTGTTCTTTCTATTACTTGCCCTTTAATCAGTCCATGGGGTATCTCTGTCATTTACTCACCTCTTAGCAGCTCTATTTAGAACGTTTTACCGTTTTATAGCATTAACCATAGCAGCTATTAATCCTGTGCGTATGCTTCATAGACAACTCATTGCTATAGATTTTAATCTTGCGATTTCATTAAAACTTGTTACTATGAGCAACATATAGTCGGGGGGCCTTGAAGGCTGAGATCACACATTGTGAGACCCGTAGAACCTGATTCAGTTAATACTGGCGTAGGGAACTATTTGTCTTTCCATAATGGCTCCTCGTCACGTCAATATCATTTTATTGACGATTATTGGTTCGATAAGTTCCTTACAATAAGTAAGGAATATTATGTCGATACAAAACCCAAAAACACAGTTTAAAAACCCCCCTATTGTACTTACCATCGCAGGCTCTGACAGCGGGGGCGGCGCAGGTATTCAAGCGGATATAAAAGCCATATCAGCCACAGGCAGTTACGCTTGCTCTGTGATTACCGCGATCACAGCTCAAAATACCTTAGGTGTTTCTGGCATATTTCCTATCCCACTTAATTATGTTGAACAGCAGCTTGATGCCGTATTCAGTGATTTAAATGTCGTTGCAGTAAAAGTCGGCATGTTGGCAGATAGCGACATAATAAAAACAGTTACTGCAAAAATAAAACAATACCAACCGCAATTCCTCGTGGTCGACCCTGTCATGGTTGCAACCAGTGGCGATTTACTATTACAACAAGATGCTATCAGTACGCTTAAATCGGAATTATTGCCCCTCGCCGATTTAATTACGCCCAATTTACCCGAAGGCGCAGCTTTAACTGGCAAGCCAATGCCAACCGATAATGCCGGCATGATGGATATGATTTCAGCATTACGCCAACTCAATTGTAAAGCCGTTCTGCTCAAAGGTGGTCATTTAGAGCAAGACAGCAGCAGTAACGATTTGCTTATCTTGCCCAATCAAGTCCAGCAACTCAGTGCCAAACGCATTGCCACCAAAAACACCCACGGCACTGGCTGCACCCTTTCTTCTGCCATAGCGTCTTATCTTGCTCAAGGTTATTCGTTAATCGAAGCGGTGACCCAAGGCAAGCACTATATCTCTCAAGCTATCGCTCACGCCGATGAGTTATCTATTGGCCAAGGCCATGGTCCAGTACATCATTTCTTTGCAACTGATTCGCAATTAACTGTCGATTTGGAAAGTCATACACATGCCTAATGCTACTTCAGAAAAACATTCACTTACAAAGCCAGTAAAAATGCACATAGGCATAGAGATAACCAACGGAGCTATGCAGTATCTACATGCTGAAACGGCCGTACTGAACAACATTAACATGCATTTTCCTGCTCAAAAATGGACATGTATATTAGGTAAGAGCGGCTGTGGTAAAACGTCATTATTACGTTATTTGGCAGGATTATTAACAAACGAAATAACTTGGCAAGGTGAACTACACATTAGCTCAAACATGAGCGAACATATAAGTGAGCTCAGCCAGCATATCGCTTATATGGCGCAACAAGATCTATTATTACCTTGGTTATCCGTGATCGACAATGTGCTATTGAATGAAAAATTCACACCTAAATTTACTTCAAATGTCGCCTCAAAAAAAATCAGCCAAGATCAGATTGATAAAGCCTATGCACTGCTCGACCAAGTCGGTCTGGCAGACAACGCCAATGATCGACCACAACAATTATCAGGCGGTATGCGCCAACGGGTAGCACTGGCTAGAACCTTAATGCAAGACAAACCCGTAGTGCTAATGGATGAACCGTTTTCGGCTTTAGATGCAGTCACGCGTTATCGCCTACAAGACCTTGCCTGTTCATTATTAAAAGACAAAACAGTGGTATTAATCACTCACGATCCACAAGAAGCCGTACGTTTAGCAGAACAAATTTATATCTTGCAAGGATCGCCTGCACACGCCAACAAGCTGAATGTTCCCAGTTCACCAATACCACGGCAATTTGATGCCGAAACAGCCTGTTTACAACAAGCCATCATGACCAGTTTGGAGCAAGAATATGTCTGAGCTCACGCCATTAACGGCCATCAACATCAGCAAAACTAAAACTGCTTATAAGCAACCAGCTGCAATCGCCATTTTTTTACGCATGGCAATAAGCCTGTTCGTTATCGTCATGCTTTGGCAGGGCGTTGTAACTGTATTTGCTATGCCGAGTTTTATCTTACCTGCACCGTTAGAGGTATTGGATAGGTTGATCGTACGCCACGAGGTACTGCTAAAACATAGCTGGGTAACAGGGCAAGAGATCGTTCTCGGTCTGTTATTCGGTTTATTCATGGGGTTATTTTTTGCATTGCAGATGCTGCTGTTTAAGCCAGTGAAACACTGGTTATTACCAATCTTAATTGCCAGCCAAGCTATTCCCGTTTTTGCTATCGCCCCGGTTTTAATGCTGTGGTTGGGTTATGGCATCAGCTCCAAGATCGTGATGGCAGCGCTGATTATCTTCTTCCCCGTCACGACCTGCTGTTATGACGGTTTGCGCAATACTCCGCGTGGCTATCTCGATCTTGCTAACACCATGGGCGCAACCAAATGGCAAATGCTACGTCATATTCAGCTGCCCGCGGCATTACCCACTCTCGCCTCAGGTATCAGAGTTGCCGTAGTGATAGCGCCAATTGGTGCCGTGGCAGGTGAATGGGTCGGTTCTAGCGAAGGCCTAGGCTATCTCATGTTACAAGCCAATGCCCGCATGATGATTGATGAAATGTTCGCAGCCCTGTTTATTTTATCTCTCATGTCAGTTTGTCTTTACATGGGCACAGATAAATTACTAAAAAAACTAATACCTTGGAGCAATTAGCAATTAGCCACTAATAACTAGCTCCTAACAACAAACACTATTAACGACAAAATAAAGGAACTTTAATGTTAAAAATAACAATGTACAAAACAGGGACCACACTGGCTAGGATTGCAACGCAATCTTTACTACTGATCTCAGTGTGCTTCACTCTCACAGCACAAGCGGAAACCAAGACATTTACGCTGATGTTAGATTGGTTTGTTAACCCAAATCATGGCCCAGTGATAATAGCCAAACAACGCGGCTACTTTGCTGAGCAAGGACTCAAGATAGAAATACAAGAGCCTGCCGACCCAAGTATGCCAGCCAAATTAGTGGCAGCAAAAAAAGTCGATTTAGCGATTTCTTATCAACCGAGTTTAACCATTGATGTGGCCGCTGGTTTACCCCTGATCCGCGCTGCGACTTTGATTGCATCGCCGCTAAATACTTTGATGGTGTTAGACAACGGCAAGATAAACAGCTTGGCAGATCTAAAAGGTAAAAAAATTGGTATTGCGATTGCTGGTAGTGAAGAAGCAACCATTGGCACCATGCTGGAATCTGTCGGTTTAAGCTATCAAGATGTGCAGATCATTAATGTTGGTTGGGCACTATCATCATCACTAGCTTCAGGTCGTGTCGATGCTATTTGGGGCGGATTACGCAACTTTGAAACCAACCAATTGGCAATTGAAGGTTACAAGGCCAAATCATTTTTCCCAGAAGAACACGGCGTGCCAGCTTACGATGAATTAATCCTCGTCGCCAATGCTAATAGCTACGATAAAATAGCCATTCAAGCATTTAATAAAGCCGTAGAAAAAGCCACGACTTACATGATCAACCATCCCAAGCAAGCTTGGAAAGAGTTCGCAGCTTATGCACCAGACACGCTTAATAACGAGCTGAATATCCGTGCTTGGAACGACACTCTAACTCGATTTGCACTGCGTCCTTCTGCGGTGGATCTAAAACGCTATGATGATTATACCGAATTTATGTTTGCCAAAAAAATCATTACTAAAAAACCAAGTGCTCAAGACTATGTACCTAATTTATAAACCATAAGTTTGGCTCTAAAACTTAAACCATAAGTGAATAAACCATGAATCATCAAGACTTAATCAATGCCTGCCAACAAGAATGGACCGCCTACACACAGCATGAATTCGTGCTGCAATTGGCGCAAGGCAGTTTAGCCCAGCCTAATTATTTACATTACTTAAAGCAAGATTTTCTGTTTTTAAAACAATACGCCCGCGCTTATGCTCTGGCTATCTACAAGGCGCGCACGCTCGCAGATATGCGTAAAGCTCTACCGAGTGTCAATGCCCTACTCGATGCCGAGATAAACCATCACGTTACCTACTGTGCAGACTGGGGACTGACGGAATCAGACATGGAAGCGGAGCCAGAAGACTTTGGCACCGTCGCTTACACCCGTTATGTATTAGATACCGGTATGACAGGCGATCTTGTCGACCTCTATGTTGCCCTCGCTCCCTGCGCGATTGGTTATGCTGAAATTGGCCGTAATCTAATAGCGGATGTAAATAACCCGTATGCCAGTTGGATTGAACTTTATAGCGGTGATGACTTTCAACAATCTGTAGCACAAGGCATCGTACATCTTAATGAGTTACTTGCTGAAATCGATATTAATAGCCAACGAGGCCGTACATTGATTGCAGAGTTTAAAACGGCAACACGTATGGAAATCGCATTTTGGCAGCAAGGCTTAGATGCGTAATCTGCTTTAAGGTCATTCGAATAATAAGGACAACAGTATGGGTCTGATAAACACAGCTGATAACAATCAACAAATAACGCTTATCCTTGATGCGCTGCAACGCCTGCGAGCACAAAAACCGCTGGTATTAAATATCACTAATTACGTGGTAATGAATAATACTGCTAACGCGTTACTCGCCATCGGCGCATCACCAATCATGGCGCATTCTCGAGAAGAAATGGCTGAAATGTTGTCATTTTCAGGTGCGTTAGTGATTAACATTGGCACGCTAGACAGTGTTTTGACATCACGGATTGCCTTTGCTATCGAGCAAGCCAATGCTAATAACAGACCCGTTATTCTCGATCCTGTTGGTTGTGGTGCCAGCCATTTTCGCACAGAAACTTCACGCCAGATCGCAGCCGCGGCTGCTAGTTTGATTATTCGCGGTAACGCCTCTGAAATAATGGCGCTAGCGGGCGATACAGGTAATAACAAAGGTGTTGATGCGCTTGACCCAAGCTTTGCAGCCCTCGATGCAGCAAAACATTTGGTCAGTACTTATCAATGCAATGTGGTTATCTCCGGTGTGAGTGACTTTATTGTCAGTAAAGATCGAGTCATTCAGCTTGATAATGGCCATGCCATGATGCCTTACGTGACCGGTATGGGTTGCAGTTTATCGGCATTAACTGGCGCTTTTGCTGCCGTTGGTGAGACCAGCGGTTTAGCTGCCGCCGCTATCTTTGCCATTGCAGGTGAAATAGCAGCTGAACAATCTCAAGGACCAGGCAGCTTACAAGTCAATATTCTCGATGCGTTATACCAGCTAGATGAAGCCACTATTTCAGCGCAACTGCGACTGACATGTTTATAAGGAGAATGAAATGAGCCCATATCTATTGTATTTGGTCACAGATGAACAGCAAGATATAGCGACACTTGTACATGTCGTTGAACAGGCTGTTGCAGGCGGTGTCACCATGGTACAGATCCGCGAAAAGCACGGCGATATTCGTGCTTTTATTCAGCGTGCTACTGCAGTAAAGCAAATATTACAAGGTACTGGCGTACCTTTGATTATTAATGACAGAGTCGATGTCGCGCTCGCTATTAATGCTGACGGTGTACATTTAGGTCAATCAGATATGTCCGCGATCACGGCAAGAAAATTACTGGGCCACGATAAGTTATTGGGACTATCTATTGAAACCGAGCAGCAACTTATTGCAGCGGAATCTCTGCCAATTGATTACATCGGTCTAAGTGCCATTTTTGCAACACCGACTAAAACCGATACCAAGCACCATTGGGGTTTAGACGGCCTAAAAAAAGCAGTACAGTACAGCCGTTTTCCAGTTGTCGCTATCGGCGGTATCAATACCAGTAATCTTACTGACATTATGGCTAATGGTGCTGATGGCGTCGCTTTGGTGTCAGCGATTTGTCACGCTCAATCACCACAACAAGCGGCAGGCTCTCTTATTGCCCAGATCAAGGGTTAGGGTGAAATTCTGATATCTTGCTAAAGCAGAAAAGGCTAAACTAGCGGCTTGCAAATGTAGAGAGCCGTACATGTTCACACAATTAAAAAATAGCAATTTTAAGAATACTGACTTATTGTTCCTAAGTTTGGGGTTACTTTGCTTAACCCCATTAATCTCCTCTCCAGTCGCGTTAATACTTGGTTTTACCCTCGCCACGCTCGGACTTGTGCCTAGCTATATTAATTTAAGCAAAGTGACCAAAAAAATGTTGGCCTACTCTATCGTCGGTTTAGGTTTTGGTATTAACTTGGATCAGGCCATTGCAGCCACATCAGAAGGCTTCGGCCTTATTGTCACCTCTATTTTTGTTACTCTAACGCTCGGTTGGCTGCTAACGCGGGCATTTAATATTGATAAGAAAATTGGTTATCTCATTTCTGCAGGTACTGCGATCTGTGGTGGCAGTGCCATCGCCGCGATCTCTCCTGCCATTAACGCCAAAAACGATCAAACCTCACTGGCGTTAGCGACGGTATTTATTCTTAATTCAGTAGCGCTTTTTATATTTCCGGTGATCGGCCATCTATTAGCCATGACTCAATATGAATTTGGGGTATGGAGCGCAATTGCTATCCATGATACTTCGTCAGTGGTTGGCGCAGCATCAGCTTATGGCAGCGAAGCGTTATTAACTGCCACCACGCTAAAACTAGCCCGAGCACTGTGGATCATCCCTGTCGCTTTCGCCAGCGCATTAATATTCAAAGGTGACAGCAAAAAAATCACCATTCCGTATTTCATCTTGTTCTATTGCGTAGCAATTATGGTCGCTTACCTATTACCACAATTTGGCGAATTATTTAACGGCATATTCACCGCATCAAAGCAGGTATTAGTATTATGTTTATTCTTTATTGGCGCAGGCATCACCGTTCAGAAAGTCCGTGATGCGGGGTTGAAGCCCTTGATGTTAGGCGTGACATTATGGATTGTGATTAGCGTAAGTTCATTGACTTATATTTTAGGGTTTATGGGGTAGATAAGTTACAAAATACTTTTAATGTCACTGATACTGAAAAGGACGATAGAGTGATGTAGTGTAAAACGATGTCTGCATGGTGTGAATAAAGGGGATCAAGATTTGTGGTTGGTTTTCTTTTTTATCAAGTAACGAATCAAAATAGAAAAGGCCAATAAATCCATTACAGCTGAGACCAAACCAACGGTAAACAACGATAATAAGATGCAAATAGCGACCAAGCTAATTGGTAATACTTCACTAAATTTATCCGTAAATAATGTATTAGTAATTCTTGCAAGTATCATCATAACTTATCCCTAACTCTCCCTATTTACCACTACCACTTTATCCAACAAATCTGCTGCATTGATATAAAGGATAATGGCGATAAACAGGGAAAATAGGAAATACCATAAACTTATAAGTTATATTGAGACTGTTATTTATAACTTAAATGGCTCTTTATAACTTAAGCGCTCAGTCTAAGTTAAACAAGCTGCTCTTGCGCGAGTACATCTTCGCGTTTTACGATTTTATGTCCATCTTCAGTACAGCCTGATTTCCAGTAACTGCTGATATATAGGTTATCTTTATCTACTGCGTGAGTATTACGGAAATAATCTCGCAATGCGCGCATTTGGCTAAACTCACACGCACACCATACAGAGGCTTCACCAGCAAACCAAGGTAATGTAGTGACGCTCTCAACTAAGCTACTTTCTCTAAGTTCACTTGCTACTTGCCAAAATATTTCAACGCCTGCGGGTTTAGCAATATCTTGCTTATCATCAACGTGGCGAACTTCAATTATTGCATAACCTGTTGCTGTCGCAGGTAGCTTCGTAAGCTGCGCAGTTAGCGCTGGTAAGGCGGTCATATCGGCAACTAAGAAGCACCAATCGCTATCTGCATTGACTGGTTTTACTAAACCAGGTGTAGAGCCATAAATGGTATCTCCTACAACTGCGGATTCAGACCAACGAGATGCAAAACCACCTATTTCGCCCACTTCATGACTAACAAAATCCACATCAAATTGATGCTGCTGTGGTCGGAATTGGCTGATTGAATAAGTGCGCATTTTCGGTTTCTCACCTTCCGGCAATGACGTTACGTCAGTTCCACCGTCAGGAGAAAAAAATAGTTTAAGGTAACCACCTTCCGAATCAACGGGAAAATCCGATAAATCATCAGCTTGAAAACTAATACGCAGCATGTTCGGTGTGAGTTGTTGTTTACTCAGGATGGTTAGTTTTCTTGTTTTTCTATTGCTCATTCATTATTCCTACTTCAAGAATCATCTGTTGGCTTGAATATAATAAACACTCTTAATGATAACGGTTATCATTAAGAGTTATGTTAATCTAATATTCCGCCATTGACCAGCATAAGCTCTCATTAAGAATAGTAAACGATGTAAACAAGCTATGCGATGCTGAAAATCTGTCTAATTAGTGCTTAGTACTTACGCCGTTTTGCACTAGCGTTTTACCATTCTTAAATACTTCATCCGTGATCCAACGAGCTAGAATCACTTTCTGTTTATCATCAAATACGGCAACAAAATGGCGACCATCTTTGTTATTTGTCGCCATACCAACACCTGCAACATTCTGTAAGCCTAAACCACCGTTTTCAACTGATAAAAGAAAACGCTCTAATTCTGCCAGATTATCAATTACGTTATTATCAATATTCATTTCAATTCTCTTTTTTAGTTTCTAAAGCCAATAGTTTCAAGGTAAATAGTATCTAAGACCAGTCAAGTCTTAAGCCCAGTTAATCATAGCGCGTACTTTACACATATTTTTCTATCGATGCGAAAACTTCTTTTATTACACCAATAAATGGCTGAATCATACGCAAGTAATGCTAACGTAAATTATCTTCCCGAAATTACACCAGATGTATTATCCTCTAGCATCCGAATGGTTTCAGGTATTAATCATGTTCAAAAGCACTACATTTATCAACACATTGCTCAAAACGCTAATAGCAGTATTCTTATTCAGTACGGTTCAAGCACAAGCAGCGCCTTTAGGCGCTGATATGCCCAACTATGCAAACATGTATAAACACGGTGAGGCTGAGCGCAACATTCTATTTTGGACCTTGTATCGAGCTGAATTGTATTCTAACCAAACCAACTTTGATAAAGATAGCTATCCACAAGCATTAAAACTGACTTACCTGCATGACATAGGTAAGCAGCGCTTAATTAACTCAATGCAAAAACAATGGCGCAAACTCGGATCGCCAGTAAAAAATGAAACTCAGTGGATGCTGAAATTAAACCAGTTATGGCCAGCGGTAGATAAAAATCAAGCCATAACTATCATCGTAGATGCTGATAAAATAAGTCATTTCTATTTAATTAATGCAGATAAAACCCGTCATTTAGGCAATATTGAAGATCCTACCTTTGGCTCTACATTCTTAGCTATTTGGTTAGCCGAAAATACACCAAGACCAGAAATGCGCAGCTTACTCATGGGTACAAATGAGGAATAATAGGCAGTAAATGAAATCGTCAAACTTGTATATACGAAAAAACATATATAAACTCATTTCATCTTGATCCGATTTGACTTATCGAACCTAAAAACCGGATAAATTATTACACTATGGAGCTAAACATGACAATAAAAGTTGGTATTAACGGTTTTGGCCGTATGGGTCGTTTATCAATGCGCGCCGCGTTTGATTGGGATGATATAGAAATCATTCAAATCAATGATCCAGCTGGCAGTGCTGAAGCCATGGCTCATTTACTGACGTTCGACTCTGTTCACGGCAGATGGCAGCATGAAGCAGCTCATAGCGATAATGCAATTATCATTAACGGTAAATCGATTGCTTATACACGCAACACACTCGTTGCAGATACTGACTGGTCGCAGTGTGATGTTGTTATCGAAGCATCGGGAAAAATCAAAACCAAAGCACTACTACAAGCTTATTTAGATCAAGGCGTTAAACGCGTTGTCGTGACTGCGCCAGTGAAAGAAGACGGCGTGCTTAATGTGGTGATGGGTGTCAATGAGCATTTATATGACAAAGACCTATACCCAATCGTTACTGCAGCGTCTTGTACCACTAACTGTCTCGCGCCTGTGGTTAAAGTTATTCATGAAAAAATCGGTATCAAACACGGTTCAATGACCACCATTCATGACATCACTAACACACAAACTATCCTTGACGCGCCCCATGCAGATCTACGCCGTGCTCGTGCTTGTGGCATGAGTTTGATCCCAACAACAACAGGTTCAGCTACAGCTATCACCCACATATTTCCAGAGTTAAAAGGCAAGTTAAACGGCCACGCTATCCGTGTACCACTAGCCAATGCATCGTTAACCGATTGCGTATTTGAAGTTGCTCGCGGCACCACGGTTGCAGAAGTTAATCAGTTATTAAAACAAGCTGCGCAAACAGAGTTACAAGGTATTATGGGCTACGAGGAACGCCCATTGGTTTCTATTGATTACAAAACCGACCCACGCTCTAGCATTATTGATGCGCTATCCACCATGGTCGTCAACGATACCCAAGTAAAACTGTATGTTTGGTATGACAACGAATGGGGTTATGCAAACCGTACAGCTGAACTGATGCGCAAAGTAGGCTTAGAGGATAAGGCATAACTTACCATGAGCTTGTTAGCACTCAAGGCATTATCGCCACAAATTAAGCAATATTTAGTCATCACCGGAAACTATTGGGCATTCACCTTGACCGATGGCGCTCTGCGGATGCTGGTTGTGCTGTACTTTCACAACTTGGGTTACAGTCCGTTAAATATTGCCATGCTGTTTTTGTTTTATGAAATTTTTGGGGTAATCACCAATCTAATTGGTGGTTGGCTCGGCGCAAGGGTCGGGCTAAATAAAACCATGAATATTGGTTTGGCATTGCAGATCATTGCATTATTGTTGCTCACCGCTCCGACAGATATGCTCACGGTTGCTTATGTCATGGCGGCGCAAGCCCTGTCTGGCATTGCCAAAGATCTCAATAAAATGAGTGCTAAAAGTTCAATTAAATTACTGGTTCCGGCGGATGCACAAGGCAAGCTTTACCGGTGGGTTGCCATTTTAACCGGGTCTAAAAACACCTTAAAAGGCGTCGGTTTTTTCCTCGGCGGCATGTTGCTAACGCTACTGGAATTTCGCGGAGCTATCTTACTTATGGTGAGCATGCTCACTGTCGTTTGGCTGTTTAGCCTCTTTGCCTTAAAACAAGATCTAGGGAAAGCCAAAAGCAAGCCAAAATTCAGTCAGATATTTTCCAAAAGCAAATCCATAAATGTCCTGTCAGCAGCACGGTTGTTTTTATTTGGTGCCAGAGATGTTTGGTTTGTGGTTGCGCTGCCAGTATTTCTAGCCGTGACGTTCAACTGGGATCACTGGTGGGTTGGCGGATTCATGGCTTGCTGGGTTATTGGCTATGGCATAGTGCAATCCTTTGCGCCGCACTTTACTGGCAAGAAAAGCGGCCAAGTACCCACAGGACAATCGGCGTTTCGTTGGGCCAGTTATCTTGCAATAATTCCAGTATTGATTGCGACAGCTTTGCATTTGGACTTCTATATCCAAACATCATTAATCGCTGGTTTACTGATTTTTGGTGGCGTATTTGCCATTAATTCATCTTTGCACAGTTACTTGATTGTTAGCCTTGCCGACAGCGATGGCGTGTCTCTCGATGTCGGTTTTTACTATATGGCCAATGCGATGGGAAGATTAATCGGCACCGTACTTTCCGGCTGGGTTTATCAACAATATGGCTTAGAAGCCTGCTTATGGATCTCTAGTCTATTTGTTATTCTCGCTGCACTGTTATCTCTAGCTCTGCCAAAACAGCAGCCTGCTATTTGACCTGAATTTAACTGAGCCTAACTAAACGTCATTAAATTGTTTTCTTTGCAAAAACGCTGCAAGTACATCCATGTAAGCTTGGCTTTTGCATCCATGCAAAAGACATTTTGCCGAAAACAGTTTAAATCCTCTTGAAAAGCTCCTATCTAATAAGCTCATATAAATTAAAGCAGAAATAGTTATTCTTGCAATTCCCAGCTAACTAATAGAGTATTTGTATAGTCAATTGATTCACACTATTAGGCAACTATGAGTAACTCTCCACGTTATATTCAAATCCAGGATTTCATCCAAGATAAAATCAACTCTCACGTGTGGATGCCTGGTAGTAAGATCCCCACTGAGCTGGAATTAACCAAGCAGTTTAATGTCAGTAGGATGACAGTAAACAAGGCTATTCGCGATCTGGTCAATCAAGGCTTACTGAAAAGAACCCCACGCTTAGGCACGTTCGTCTGCCATAAAAAAGCCGAATCACCTCTCAACCATATTCGTAATATTGCCGATGAAATTAGTCAACGTGGCAAGACCTACAGTAATAAAGTTCTTAGTCAGCAAACCTTACTCGCCGATGAGGAAATAGCCATCAGGTTAGGCGTTAAGCTAGAAACACCTGTTTTCTTTAGTGAGATAATTCACTTTGAAGATGATATAGCCCTGCAACTAGAGCTGCGCTGGGTTAATCCTCAGTTCGCGCCCCACTACATAGAGCAAGATTTCACCCAAGCAACGCCGAATGAGTATCTCACTAAAAACTGCCCGCTGAGCTCAATTGAACATACTGTTGAAGCAGTGATTGCCAATGCAGATATCCAAACTCATTTAAGTTTAACAGCATTGCAGCCTTGTCTATTACTCAATCGTCGCACTTGGAGCAAGCAAGATTTAATCAGTGTTGCGCTACTTTATCATCCGGCAGATAAATACAAATTGAGCTTAAAAGCTGACGTCTGACATTATTAAAAATCCAATTTACACCCTGTATTTATTTCAATAATTATCAGCTCATTTATTATTTGAATCTACGCCTAATATTTTACCCTTCGGTCGGTTTTATAAAATCGACCAACATCAAAAATGCCACTACACTTCACTAACAAAACCCAAACTTAATCACAACAAATCAATTTGTAACTTGCTTTCGCCATCGTAATTGTCTATTTATTTGTATATACATTTAAAATATGAGAATACCATGAGTTTACTGCTAACCAATGCCGCAATTGTATCTATGGATCAAAGTGATGCGGATTATGAGGTACAGCCAAATTATTTCATTGCTATTGAGCACGGCAAAATCACCCAAATCGGGGCGATGCAAGACATTAGCAGTATGCAAAAGCAATCCGCAGAAAACCACAAGCAGATAATTGATTGTCAAAACCGCCTTATCACTCCCGGCCTTATCGACTCTCACACCCATCTTGTGTTTGCTGGCAATCGCGCCAAAGAATTTGAGCAACGTTTAACAGGCGTGCCATATGAAACCATCGCCAAGCAAGGGGGCGGTATTTTATCCACGGTAAACGCTACCCGTATAGCCACAGAACAACAGCTAGTTGAACTCGCACTTAAACGCCTCTCAGCACTCACGGCAGACGGTGTAACCACCATTGAAATCAAATCAGGTTACGGTCTAACGCTTGAAGATGAATTAAAAATGTTGCGCGCTGCCAAGCAGTTAGAGCAACACGCCAATATCAAGGTTTCCACCACTCTGCTTGCCGCGCATGCTGTGCCGCCTGAATATAAAGGCGATGCCGATAGCTATATTCGTTACGTATGTGACGAAATCATACCCGCCGCAGTTGACGCCAAGTTAGTCGATGCTGTGGATGTGTTTTGTGAAGGTATAGGTTTTAATTTAGCGCAAACTAAAGCCGTTTTTGAAGCCGCGTTAACCCATGGTTTAAACATTAAAGGTCATACCGAACAGCTCAGTAACTTAGGGGGCAGCGAACTCGCCGCTACAATGGGCGCGACCTCTGTCGATCACATTGAATATCTTGACGAGCAAGGCGTTAAAGCACTGGCAAAACACGGCACAGTCGCGACTCTGCTACCCGGTGCATTCTACTTTTTACGAGAAACCCAGTACCCACCAATTGAATTACTGCGCCAATATAAGGTGCCAATGGCAATTGCCACTGATTTTAACCCCGGTACCTCGCCTATAGCCTCACTTACTATGATGATGAATATGG
>Ga0105355_10002802_pt1 | contig 15607 bp, 17 predicted proteins | sample GOMGulsemesocosm_2_FD_83508 | JGI IMG/M metagenome (GOLD analysis project Ga0105355, IMG submission 83508) | Methane-oxidizing microbial communities from mesocosms in the Gulf of Mexico - GOM9C Gulf of Mexico | ecosystem: Environmental > Aquatic > Marine > Cold seeps | place: Gulf of Mexico... | reverse complement strand
ACTTCTACGCGGCGACCTTTCGGGTTGCTAACGTGAGGAATACGGATCGACGCAGAACGGTTACGCGCTGAGTAAGCCAGCATAACCGGTGCTTCAAAGCCTGGTACCAAACGCTTGTAGGCGTTGGTTGAGGCGTTGGTGAAGGCGTTCAGGGCGCGAGCGTGTTTGATGATGCCGCCGATGTAGTACAAAGCTGTTTCGGACAGGCCAGCATAGCCGTCGCCAGAGAACAGGTTGTTGCCATCTTTGCTGATGGACATATGTACGTGCATGCCGCTGCCGTTATCGCCAACTAAAGGCTTAGGCATGAACGTCGCTGTTTTGCCGTAGGCGTGAGCAACGTTATGCACGCAGTATTTGAGGATTTGAACTTCGTCAGCTTTTTTTACCAGCGTGTTGAATCTTGCACCGATTTCACACTGGCCAGCTGTACCCACTTCGTGGTGGTGAACTTCGATGTCCAGGCCCATTTGCTCCATGGCAGAGCACATGGCCGCGCGCAGGTCGTGCAGAGAATCAACCGGAGGAACGGGAAAGTAGCCGCCTTTAACGCGTGGACGGTGGCCCATGTTGCCGCCGTCGATGTTGCTGCTGGAAGACCAGGCGGCTTCTTCAGAGTTGATAGTAAAACCTGAGCCGCTGATGTCGTCGTGCCATTTTACGTCGTCGAAAACAAAGAATTCTGGTTCTGGACCCATAAATACGGTGTCACCGATGCCGGTAGCTTTCAGGTATTCTTCAGCGCGTTGGGCGATGGAGCGTGGGTCACGGTTGTAGCCTTGCATGGTGTTCGGCTCAACGATGCTGCAGCTGATATTCAGCGTAGGCTCTTCGGTGAACGGATCAATCACCGCAGTTTCATCATCGGGTAGCAGTACCATGTCAGAATCGTTAATGCCTTTCCAGCCAGCAATAGAAGAACCATCGAACATTTTGCCCTGCTCGAAAAACTCGTCATCAACTTCGCTAATTGGCATGGATACGTGGTGTTCTTTGCCGTGGGTGTCGGTAAAACGCAGGTCGATCCAGCGAATGCTGTGTTCTTCGATCAATTCTAAAGTCTTGGACATAGTGCCGTCTCCGTAACGCTACTGTTTAGATAGCCTGTAAATTAAAAAAGGGCGCGGACTCTGGCTAATTGGCTGCGCAGGGTGCCGGCTACATAATTGCTGCAAAGCATATAGCAAAGACTGTGCCAGCTCCAGTTATCCGGCTATTCGGGGGCTAGATGGATAGCATGGATATTTTGCTGGGATATTCGCTCGCTTAAGGTGCGGGCCTTACTTAAATCGCACCAAATTGATGCAATTTATTGGGGTGACCTATTCTTCAACGCGAATAGTAATAATGATATCCAGATCGTCTTGCCGTGTATCTGTAATGCTGTGGCCATGCACGCGGCACCAGGCGGGAATATCGTGTAATGCGCCTGGATCGGTGCAGGTCACTTCCAGAATATCACCTGCTTGTAATTCCTTGATCTTTTCCTGTGTGCGGATGACCGGTAGCGGGCATAGCAAACGACGGGTATTAAGCTGGTGTGGAGTTTTATCGGTCATTACACATGCCACTCTTTAGGGATATCGCCGATGGGATAAGGCTTTGTTTCAATGACTTGTCCCTGGCCATCTTTAAAGTCAACTTGAATGGTTACTGTATCTTCGTTGCGACCTTTGCAGTAGCGGCCCACGATACGGGCGGCCAGCTCAAGATCTTCTGCGGTTGGTGTGCCGTCCAGAAGTGCCAGTGCGCCAGGGTGGCTAATGGGGCGAACAGTGGTGAATTCGCGCTTATAACCGGACAGGAAGTTATTCTCCCCCTCTTCACGGCTGACGATCAGTTTGAAGTTTTTGTTAGGGCGAATATGACGACCCACCTTGAGCAGCATGATGTCATCAAGCTCGTAGCGCCGCTCGCCACGGGCGTCCCATAGGTCAGCCAACTTGCGTGAATAGTTTTCATCGGTCAGGAAACAGCAGCCGCCAGCGGGTTGAGAGTACTCATCGAAACCAAGCTCGTTTGCTAATGCAATTTGTGGCTTGCGATTGCGGCCGTGGAAATCAAACAGTTTTTCACGATCAACCCAGCCTTCACGTTCTGGTAATGTTGGCGGCAGGTGTTTGGCGCACAGTGGACGCAGCAAACGGTCTTCGGCACCTGATTCGCGGGCAATAATAGGCATGGTCTCGGCGCGTTGTGATTTAGGACGCTGACCGACGACTTCACCAGTAATAATAAAGTCAAACTGGTTTTCTTCCATAAATGACCAGGCTTTGGCCTGATTGACCATAAAGATTTTGCAATCCAGACAGGGATTTAGGTTGGAGCCGTAACCATGTTTAGGATTGAGTACGATATCCTTATAGTCTTCGGATATGTCGATGATATGCAGTTTGATGCCTAGCTGTTCGGCTACCCAAAGTGCGTTATTACGCTTCTCTTTTTGTTTGTCTTTTTTACGAATGGCATGGGTATGACCCTCTACACAGAAACCGGTGAAGAAGTTGATGCCTTCCACGTGAATGCCTTGATCCATAATTACTTTGGTGGCCAGCAAGGAGTCCAGGCCCCCGGAAATAAGGGAGACGGCTTTACGTTGTCCGGGAAGGGCTTTTTTGGGGCGAGCAGTCTGAGTCATAACTATTTGTCATATCTGGAAAAAATGGCCGAAGATTATAGCTGTTTATTCCGCATTAGTCATTAGCGCTTGGGGGGCAAGACGTGTATAATCCGCGCTCTTAATTATTCTATCTGGACATTCTCGTGATCGAAAAACTACGTAATATCGCCATCATTGCCCACGTTGACCATGGTAAAACTACTTTGGTTGATAAACTTCTGCAGCAGTCAGGCACGCTGGATCGTAAAGATCAGGGCACTGAACGTCTGATGGACTCCAACGATCAGGAGAAAGAACGTGGTATTACTATTCTGGCGAAAAACACCGCCATTGAGTGGAATGACTACCACATCAACATCGTAGACACACCGGGTCACGCAGATTTTGGTGGTGAAGTAGAGCGTGTATTGTCGATGGTTGATTGTGTACTGCTGCTGGTTGATGCCGTTGATGGCCCGATGCCGCAAACACGGTTCGTAACATCTAAAGCATTTGAGCAAGGCTTGAAGCCAATCGTTGTAATCAACAAGGTTGATCGTCCAGGCTCACGTCCTGACTGGGTTGTTGACCAAGTATTTGATTTGTTTGACCGCTTGGGTGCCACTGACGAGCAGTTGGATTTCCCTATCATTTATGCCTCAGCGATCAATGGTATTGCAGGTCTGGAAGCAGATGAGCTAGCTGAAGATATGACGCCGTTGTTCCAAATGATCACTGATAGCGTACCTGCACCAGACGTTGATCGTGACGGTCCTTTCCAGATGCAAATTTCTGCGCTGGATTATGATAGCTACGTAGGCGTTATTGGTGTTGGTCGTATTACTCGCGGTAGCCTCAAGCCTAACCAGCAAGTTGTTGTTAAAGATGCTGATGGTAACGAACGTAAGGGTAAAGTATTAAACGTGAAGGGCTATTTGGGTCTGGATCGTGTTGATACCGATGAAGCCAAAGCCGGTGACATCGTTTGTATTAACGGTATTGATGGCCTGGGTATTTCTGATACTTTGTGTGATCCAGAGCATGTTGAAGCATTGCCTCCTTTGAGCGTCGACGAGCCAACAGTAAGCGTTAACTTCATTGTTAACGATTCACCGTTCGCGGGCCTGGACGGCAAATTTGTAACGACACGTAATATTAAAGATCGTCTGGATCAAGAATTGATCCATAACGTGGCGCTACGTGTTGTGCCTGGTGATACGCCGGATAAATTTATTGTTTCCGGTCGTGGTGAGTTACACCTGTCGGTATTGATTGAAACCATGCGTCGTGAAGGTTTTGAAATTGCGGTTTCACGTCCTGAAGTGGTACAGAAAGAAATTGATGGCGTGATGCAGGAACCGTACGAGCACGTTGTGTTTGATGTGGAAGCGGAGCATCAGGGTGCGATCATGGAAGAAGTTGGTCTGCGTAAAGGCGATCTGACTAATATGGAACTGGATGGCAAAGGCCGTGTGAAACTGGAGTTTTTGATTCCTGCGCGTGGTTTGATCGGTTTCCGTGGTTTGTTCCTGACGCTGACATCAGGCTCCGGCATCATGAGCAGCACTTTCGAACATTATGGTGAAGTGAAAGTCGGTGAAGTAACGTCGCGTAAAAACGGTGTGCTGGTATCGATGGTTAAGGGTAAAACAGCCGGTTATTCGCTGTTTAACCTGCAGGATCGCGGACGTATGTTCCTTGGTCATGCGGTTGATATCTACGAAGGTCAGATTATTGGTCTGCACTCACGTAACAATGATCTAGCGGTTAACCCATCAAAAGGTAAACAGCTGACTAACGTACGAGCTTCGGGTACTGATGAAGCGTTGACGCTGACACCACCTGTTAAGCATACTCTTGAGCAAGCGCTGGAATTCATCGAAGATGATGAGCTGGTTGAAGTAACACCTAATCATATTCGCCTGCGTAAGAAGCTACTGACTGAGACAGAGCGTAAACGCGCTGGTCGTTAATAGCTAAGTGCTTTATAAAAAGGAGGCCGGATAATTATCCCGCCTCCTTTTTTTGTGCCTTAATTTTGTGCGAGGCACAGTTTATCTTGCGGTTAGAGTGTTGATTATTTTTAATAGAAATTGAGTGTTGATGTTTAATTGATTGGAGATTGTTTGTGACTAATTCTATCTATAGCGTTGTTATCACGGGCTGTAGTCGTGGTGTTGGCCTTGAGTTAGCAAGCCAATATGCCGAAGCCGGTTGGCGTGTGTTTGCGACAGCTCGTGATCTTGATGCGAGCGCCGAGCTACGACAATTAGCTGGAAATCACACACAGATTTTTTTGCATACACTTGATGTTAGGTGTGATGATTCTATTGCCAAATTTATTGGCGAACTTGGCGCTCAGCCCGTTGATTTGCTGATTAATAATGCCGGTGTGTATGGTGCTGGCGGCAGCGATTTAGGTCGATTGACCCGAGTAGCGTGGCGTGATGTGTTAGAGGTGAATACTTTGTCACCACTGATGCTGACGCAGGCCTTATTGCCAAACCTGGAAGCCGGAAGACTAAAAACAGTAGGCATGATGAGCAGTAAAGTGGGCAGCATCGCCGATAACAGTTCGGGCGGCAGCTATTATTATCGCAGCTCTAAAACCGCGCTTAATCAGGTGGTCAAAAGTCTATCCATTGATTTGGCTTCACAGGGTATTAAGATGGTGGCGTTACACCCAGGTTGGGTGTTAACCGAGATGGGTGGGCCTAATGCGTTGATCAGCGTCGAGCAAAGTGCAGCAGGATTACGGGAGGTGCTGGCGGGAATCAATGCACAGAACAGTGGGTGTTTTTATAGCTACGATGGGGTGGTAATCCCCTGGTAGACTAGATTGATATTTAAGCGTTTCCTGGCCGATTACGGCAATATTTCTTTTTTATAGGGCGAATAAAATCCCCGTTTACGCTCTCTGAGTAAGCGCTTTATTGCTTGTTACTTCTTTCCTGATAAACCGGTATTATAATTTATGAAGTCGCTAACCCATGCGCGGGGAGGAAAGGATGTTAACTCTCTATCCGGAAGTGAAGCCTTACAATAAATTTCGACTGCAGGTTTCTGAGCGTCACGAGATCTATGTGGAGGAATGTGGCAACTCGCACGGCATCCCCGTGTTGGTTGTTCACGGTGGGCCTGGCGCTGGCAGTGATGCCACCATGCGACGCTTCTTTGATACTACCCATTACCGTATTATTTTGTTTGATCAGCGCGGTTCCGGGCGCTCTACACCTCACGCCGAACTTGAAGAAAACACCACTCAAAACTTATTAGCCGACATGGAAGCTATCCGGGAGCGGCTGGGTATCGAGAGTTGGATTTTATTTGGTGGTTCCTGGGGCTCGACGTTGAGTCTTGCCTATGCCGAGTGCTATCCGGAGAATGTGTTGGCCCTTATTTTGCGGGGCATATTTTTGTGCCGTGACCAGGATCTCCAGTGGTTCTATCAGGATGGTGCCAGTCATGTGTTCCCTGATTATTGGGAAGACTATGTACGCTTGATTCCTGAATCCGAGCGTAATGATTTTATTAGCGCCTATTATAAGCGGCTTACTGGTGCCGATGATGTCATGCGGATGGCGACAGCTAAAGCCTGGTCAATCTGGGAGGCGCGTTGTGCGACACTGCGACCTAATCACGATGTGGTGGAACATTTTGCTGATCCTCATGTGGCGATGTCGATGGCCCGTATTGAAGCGCACTATTTTATGAATGGTATTTTTTTAGAGCCTGATCAGTTACTGCGTGATGCGCCTAAGCTAGCAGATATCCCCGGTATTATTGTGCACGGTCGCTACGATATGATCTGTCCTTTGGATAATGCCCATGAGCTACACCTTTGCTGGCCACAGTCGAAGCTAGAGATTGTACGCGATGCGGGGCATTCTGCGCTGGAGCCCAGTATCATTGACGCTCTGGTACGAGCGGCTAAGGAAATGGGGTATCGGTTCCGGGACTTAATCGAAAACCAATAGTCCGCACCACCTTACATTAATTAGTCCGACATGCCGGAAACGGTAAAGCCGTTATCCGGTATCCAAATCTGTGTGTTGTACTTGGATGTCGGATCGACACATTGTGTCGTCCGGGATGACGATCGCAAGAGGAATTATTTTTGAGAGCTTTAATTCAGCGTGTCACGCAAGCCAGCGTCACGGTAGAAGACGAATGTATTGGTGCTATCGGTGCAGGTTTAATGGTGTTATTGGCAGTGCAGCGTGGCGACAATCAAAGTATTGCCGACAGGCTACTCGATAAATTGCTGACCTATCGAGTATTCAGCGATGCCGACGATAAGATGAATCTCAATGTTCAGCAGGTTGACGGTGGCTTGTTACTGGTGTCGCAGTTTACTCTGGCGGCCGATACCCAAAAGGGCGCGCGGCCGAGCTTTTCCAGTGCCGCAGCGCCAGCAGATGCTGAAGCTTTGTATGATTATTTTGTTGCTCAGGCCCGGGTGCGTTATAGCGAGGTGGCAACGGGTGAATTTGCTGCCGATATGCAGGTGGCTTTGATTAATGATGGGCCGGTGACTTTTCTGTTGGAAGTGAAAGCGTAATATTCGACAGCTTCTGTTATTTAGGTTTCTCTCTGCGTTGGCTTCATGGCTTCTACTTTTGGCGAAATGACAAAACAGAATTTGTGACCTCGACTCACGGGAGAGGCCTTTCATGTGAGTGTTTTGCTAGCCTTTTTCTTGAGTTTCGTTGGACTCTTCTTCGCTAGTAGCATCATCTTCTGTTTCACTCTTTGGCTTGGGCCTGTTTTTACGGTTCAAGCGCGATAGAATAATACCAACTTCAAATAACAGCCACATAGGTAACGCTAGCAGGGCCTGGGATACCACGTCAGGTGGTGTCAGCAACATGCCGAAAACAAAGCAGCCGACGACGATATAAGGACGTTTGGCTGTGAGCGATTCTATTGAAGTGACCCCTGACGTTATCAGCAAAAAGGTGGCAACTGGAATTTCAAAGGCCAAACCAAAAGCGAAGAATAGCTTTAGCACGAAGTTCAGGTATTGGTTGATATCTGGCATCACGTTGACGCCTTCAGGCGCTACGCTGGTTAAGAAGCCGAATACCAAAGGGAATACCACGTAGTAGGCGAAGGTCATGCCGGTATAAAAAAGAATGACGCTGGATACCAGAATGGGCACGGCCAAGCGTTTTTCTCTACTGTACATGCCGGGCGAGATAAATGACCAAACCTGATGTAGTGTGAATGGCATGCTTATGAAAATGGCTAACACGATGGTGAGCTTGAAAGGTGTCAAAAAAGGCGAGGCAATTTCCGTGGCGATCATGCTGGTACCTTCGGGCAGGTAGGCGCGTATCGGTTCGGAAATAAAGGTGTAGATGTCGTTGGCGAAATAGAAAAGAGCAAGGAAAATGACCAGAATGGCCACCACGCTTTTTAATACGCGCGAGCGTAGTTCAAGCAAGTGGGCAACAATGGGCAATTCTTCTTTCACACTGGCGTCAGAGTCGATATTTTGCTCAGGCTGTTCGGACATCTAGTTATTCTTTTGGTTTTGATGCAGTGGCTTGAGCGGCTGTATCGGTTGAAGAAGGCATCTCGTTTTGAGGCGCGGCTGCCTGCGTACCATTTTGAGTGGCGCTGTCGAGATAGCTGTTAGTGTGCGACTTTTTTTTGTTGGAGACAGGAGGAATGTCTGGCTTGGCTTCGGTCTCAGGGCCGCTGTCTTGAATTGTTAGGTCTTCTATCAGTTCCTTACGCTCGAGCGCCTCACGCTCCTCTTCGATTTTTTCGGCTTTGATTTCATTCATGATCTGCTCATTGCGCAGATCACGGCGGATTTCATCAATACCTATTTCATTTTCCAGATCGCGGCGTACGTTGCCAAGCATTCGCTTGCCGCGGCCCATCCACATGGCGCCAGCTCGTAGCGCCTCGGGCAGGCGTTTGGGGCCAATCACAACGAGGCCGACCAAACAGATAATGATGATTTCAGTAAAGCCGATATCGAACATTCAGAATTAGTCCTGTTTTTCTTTCTGTTCGGTGTTGGCTTTTTCGTCAGAGGCGTCGGTGTCTTCAGCGATTTTTTGCTGAGGTTTTTCTTCTTCTTTTGGCGCTTCGTCAGTATCGATGGCTTTTTTGAAGCCTTTTATTGCACTGCCCAGATCACCGCCGATGCCTTTCAGACGTTTTGTACCAAACAATAAAACCACAATGGCCAGGACGATAAGTAACTGCCAAATGCTGATGCCGCCTAAACCCATGTGAATCTCCTTAATGTGTGTATTTAATTGATAGTGCGCTGAAGCGCGTATGTGTCTAAATTATTGAAGGCCGAGACTATCCTCGTGCCGCTTTTTCGTCAAGACCAGAAAGCCCGAAACGGCGCTGTAACTCTTTGAGCACGGCATCAGGGGATTCGCCTAGATGAGCTAGAGCGATCAAACTATGAAACCACAAATCGGCGGTTTCGTAGATTAGATCACTATTGTCACCGCTAGTTTCAGCATCTTTAGCGGCGAGAATTGTTTCAGTCGCTTCTTCGCCCACCTTTTCGAGGATTTTGTTTAACCCTTTTGCATAGAGGCTGGAAACATAGGATGCGTCTGCATCCGCTTGTTTACGTTGCTCGAGGATTTCCCCCAGCTCTTTAAGTATATCACTCATAATACGGTTACTTTTTATAGATGCTGTTCGGGTCTTTGATGACCGGGTCAGTGCTTTGCCATTGCTGGTCTTCCTGACGCAGATAAAAACAGCTCTCGCGGCCGGTGTGACAGGCAATGCCGCCCAATTGTTCAACCTGCATTAAAATAACGTCTTGGTCGCAATCGGTGCGCAGTTCGTACAGTTTTTGTACGTGGCCGGACTCTTCACCCTTGCGCCATAATTTATTGCGAGAGCGTGAGAAGTAGATGGCGCGTTGCTCGGCGATAGTCAGTTGTAACGCTTCGCGGTTCATCCAGGCCATCATCAATATACGGCCGCTCTGATAATCCTGTGCGATGGCGGGTACCAGGCCATCTTTGTCCCACTTGATCTGCTCAAGCCAGCTGTCGGTCATACGTTCAATCTCATACTGCTTTTGGAGAGCGATAGGCCAAGTATCGCTGCGGGTGCTAAGCATACTTGATAAAAAGGTAGTGGGCTATAACTCCGTGGGGATACTCAGTTAGTGCGCGATCAGGGGTTAACTATGAACGGCTGATAAGTAGCCAGAAGCCTGTGGCCGCTAGTGCCCAGCTTAGCGGGGGTATGTCAGCTAGCTGTTGGTTGTGCTGGCTGGCAACGATTGCAGCAATAGCTAAAGCCGCGACAGCTAACCAGCTACGGCTGCGATTACGGCGCTTATTGAATGTTTGTTGTTGCTGTTGCTCACGTAATAGTTCAAAGGCTTGCGCCTGCTGTTCTCCTAGGCTTTTGATATGGCGAGACTGCTGCAGTGTATCCAGTATTAACTGGGGCAGTTCGTGGCTTTGTTCTAGCCAGTCGGGGCCGTGTTCACGAATATTCTTCAGTAATGCTTTTGGACCGTTGCGCTCGCGCATCCAGGACTCAAGGAATGGCATGGCAGTGTTCCATAAATCCAGATCAGGATAAATTTGGCGACCAAGACCTTCAATATTGAGCAGTGTTTTTTGTAGCAGCACCAGTTGGGGCTGAATTTCCATATCAAAACGGCGAATAGTCTGGAACAGTCCGAGCAATACCTGGCCGAAGGAGATTTCCTTCAGTGGTTTTTCAAAAATTGGCTCGCAGACACTGCGAATGGCTGTTTCGAATTCGGCAACTGGTGTGTCGCCGGGAATCCAGCCAGAATCAATGTGCAGTGTTGCTACTTTGCGGTAATCGCGTCGGAAGAAGGCCAGCAGAATACGTGCCAAGTAATTTTTATCATCATTGGACAGGGTGCCGACAATGCCGCAATCAATGGCGATATATTGTGGCGAAGACGGGTTTTCCCGTGATACAAAAATATTGCCTGGATGCATATCGGCATGGAAGAAGCTGTCGCGAAAGACCTGTGTGAAAAAGATTTCCACGCCGCGCTCAGCCAGCTTTTTCATGTTGGTTTGCTGATCGTTGAGGGCGGGTATGTCGGCGACAGGAATGCCGTGAATGCGCTCCATCACCAGTACGTTGCGGCGGCACAGATCCCAGTGAACCTGTGGTAAATACAGCAGCTCGGAGTTTTCAAAGTTACGGCGCAGCTGAGAGGTATTGCCAGCTTCGATGAGTAAATCCAGTTCGTTGAAAATGGTTTTTTGATAATCGCTGACCACTTCAATAGGACGCAGGCGTTTGCCATCCTCTGAATAGCGCTCGATTAGTTGTGCCAGTGTTTGTAATAGCTGGATATCCTGGGTGATGGTTTTATGGATATTGGGGCGGATAACTTTGACGACGACGTCTTCACCGCTGAGCAAAGTGGCAGCATGCACCTGAGCTACGGAGGCGGAAGCGAGTGGTTCGCTGCTGAAGGCTGCAAACGATTCGCCCACGGATTGGCCTAATGCCTGTTCAATAATCTGGGTTGCTTCTGCGCCGCAGAAAGGCGGCACCTGATCCTGCAACCGTTGTAATTCGTCAGCAATGTCTTCGGGTAGCAGATCACGCCGGGTGGATAACATTTGACCAAATTTAATAAAGATTGGTCCTAATGCTTCAAGCGCAAGGCGCAGGCGTTCAGCACGTGATTGACGTGGTTTTGGAAACAGCCGCCAAGGAGAAAGCAAAAACAGCCAACGCAAAGGCCCCGGCGCAAAGTGTAGGAATTCGTCGAGCCGATATCGATTGCAGATAATGAAAATCTTAAGCAGGCGTGCTAACCGGGTCATGCCGAGTGATCCTTGGGCGATAGGGTTTTTTGTAGCCGCTCAATACGTGCGCTGAGACGGTCAGTGGCTAGTGCCAAATGTTCTATGTCGCGATAGAACGGCGCTAGTTCCTCGCGAGGAGGCAGGTCTCGCGTTTCTTCGTGTAGATATTCTTCAATGTCGAGCAGCAGGCTTTGGCTGGCTGATTTGCTCCAGCTGTATAGTGAGCGAGCTTGATTACCTATTTGATGAGCGGGGATATCGCCCAAATATTCTGCCAGCTTGGCTTCCCAGTCAATATCCAGATCAGCCAGTAGGCCTTGCAGCTTTTTGCTGAGCTCAAGGTCGCCGGTGAGCCTAATTTGATTGACAAACAGAGCGTTCGTTTTATTGTCGGCACTCATCAGCTTAAGTAGTGCCAATGCAGAGCCGCTGATGCAGCAATCCGGTGTTTGTTCGTACTGGCTTTGCAGGATAAAACCGCCGCTATGCGGGCGCACAAACACGGTAACTTGAGGCGCTGTGCACTCTATCGCAATCACACGACCGCTGAGCTGATCAAGCCGCTTAAGGGTGGCGGGGTCAAGTCGTAACGCAGCATTGACGGCGCTTTCGAGTACTCCGAGAAAGCCAAGCAAGGCGGTATAGGTTAGATTCTGGTTCATGCAGTTCGTCGTTTTGTTAGGGTTTTACGCCCCGGTGCAAGGCTACGATGCCGCCACTCATGTTGTGGAATTGGCACTGCGCTAAGCCAGCCTCTTCCATCATGCCCTTCAGGGTGTCCTGATCTGGGTGCATACGAATCGACTCAGCAAGATACTTGTAACTCTCGGAGTCGTTGGCAACCAGCTTGCCCAGTTTTGGCAATATGTTGAAAGAATAGGTGTCGTAGATCTTGCTAAGCAATGGGTTGGCGGGTTTGGAAAACTCTAACACCAGCAAACGACCGCCGGGTTTCAGTACCCGTGTCAATGAGCGTAAAGCGGCATCTTTGTCGGTGACATTGCGCAAGCCAAAGGCAATGGTGATGCAATCAAACGTATTGTCAGCAAAAGGCAGGCATTCGGCGTTAGCTTGCACGTATTCGATGTTGTTGCTGAAACCCTGGTCAATCAGGCGATCACGGCCCATGTCCAGCATTGAGCTATTGATGTCGGATAAAATAACGTTGCCGGTAGGACCCACCAGACGAGAGAAATAACGGGTTAGATCGCCTGTTCCACCGGCCACATCTAATACTTTATGGCCGGCTCGCACGCCACTGACTTCAATAGTGAAACGCTTCCAGACGCGGTGAATGCCCATCGATAACAGGTCATTCATGATGTCGTATTTCCCTGCCACGGAGTGGAATACATCGGCGACGCGGTCGGCTTTTTCATCGACCGGAACTTCCCTGTAACCAAAGTGCGTTGTATCTGAGTGTTTCGACTGCTCTGTCATTAATTTATGCCGTTTTTGTACGTTGAACCAGCTGGTTATTATCGGTGATTTTTGCTGAAAAGTAGATACTTAAATTTAATCGGATGAGCAGGTTATGATCAGAGTCAAAATTTGGCGTTGAGTCGAGTCGGGAGGCATGAGAATATGACGCAAACATAGCCTTTGGAGATTAAAATGTCATCTATTAAGATGCAGCGACGTTTGAATATGAGCAATGATGAAGCGTTGCTTAAAGTAGAAGAGGCAGCTGATAAGCTGGCTGAAAAATACGGGTTGATGATTAATTGGCTGGATGACTACGCGTCAATTCGTGGGCCTGGTGTAGAAGGCATTATAAAGGTTGAGGACAGTGTGATGGACTTGAATTTGGAGCTGGGCTTTTTGGCTGCGCCGTTTAAGTCAAAAATTGAAGCGGCGATTGAGGAATACTTTGAGCGATTGGCTTAGTTTGGTGTTGAGTTGTTGAGGGTAAGGAAGCCTTACCTTCAAAGTAAGATATCGCGCTTTCAAGTAATAAGAGTAATTCAGCTGCGCAGTTGGCAAGTCTACCCGCTGCAGCCCTAAATAATTCATTGGTTGATTTGCAGCCCTGTGTCTTTCTGGGTCGCTTTTTAGTCGATTAATGCTCCATGGAGCATTAATCGCCGCCTCTGACAATAAATCCGCCTGCTACGCCGTCAATTGAGCAATAACTGTATAGAGAGTCAATGACGCACTTTTCCGGTTTTTTCCTGTGACCGTATTGCCATACCGTTCACGGTAGGTTTTTTGGCAATTCGCATATTGTGCTTTGTCGGCGTAAATTCGTTGGTACACAGTCTCGTGGTGTGCACAGATTTTTTATATTGCTCTAAATAATCAACCAGCCTGCTGGGGGCTTAACTCCTGTTCGATTAGCTGGACTATCCTGCGCCAAACCTCGCCGGTTAGTTTGACAGCTTTGTTAGCCTCTCTTCGCCGTACAACATAAAAGCGTTGTGCTTTTATTGTTGCTGAGAGAGCTGTTATTTCAAGGCGGTATTAGCTCCTATAATAACTTCTGATTTTACAAAATGGTTTATTTAGAAAGTTGATTAATTTATTGATCCGATAGTAAAACCAATATGGCAGTTTATTGATTTTAGTTGATTTTAGTTGATTTGAGGATGGGATGTTTTTGCTTGGAATAGTGCTTTTTAAAAAGCTGTTTTTTATGGGATAAGTCATTGTCGAGAAAGGAATAAACGAAACCTAAATCATCTTTAGCATCGACTAATCGATATTGGCTAGTTTCTAGCTGGTGTTTAATCGATAGAGTATACGGGATTGGGCCGGTTAATCTAAGTACACCGTCTTTCCCAACTCCGTCTCGATAGGGATTATACTTTTCAAAATTATTGCAAATGTCGTCGATTACTTTCTTTAGAAAAGGGTGTTTGGCTATTGTCACTATATGCCACTGCTGGTACTCGCCACGAGGGAGATCAACTTCTGAGTGGTGCCCCCAACCTTCAAATTGTTCCCCAGGGCCATTTTGCCAATGTGAGAGCAAAAATTGATCGTCAGAATTTAAGACCTGATTTAATGGATGTTTAAGGGTGCTTTTTATATCCAGATATACGCCGCCTTGCTGATACATAAGTATGTAGCGGAAAAAATCAGCTTTAACTGCACCGTAATTTGGCGTAATGCGGTTGAAATAACTTATGGCCCAAGGTGCCGTTTTCAATAAATAGTTTTGTATATCCTGATCATCGTATAAATGATGCTCCCAATCAGGGTTCATGTTTTTTATTCTTTCAATATTATGCTTTATTTCTGGTGGTAAGTTTTTACTTGTATATGTTTGATGGATGATTTTCGGTATTTGTAATTTTTTTTGCACTAACTGGCTTCCTATTATAAATCCCTTAATAATTTAGGAGGGCTGACGCTCAGCTTTCTTTAAAAGAGTCTATGCTGAAGTAATCTGTTTCCTTAGGCGCATCGTATTCATCCAAAAGACCGTTTAAAGATATTATTTCAATCACATATTTGGACCTTCTGTCTTGTCTCTGGATGCTGACAAGTATCGGGAAGGGTGCTTATTGTTAATAGTTCCTTGATATTGGTTTCGTTGAACTCAATTTTCCCTGTTGAATGTAGGGTTAATAATTAAAGCATTGTACCGATTATTAATACGCGCATTTTTATTTGGGTGAAGCAGACATAATATTCACTATCTGTGCTCCGTCGCGAGTAGCGTTGGCGTCTTTCAGGCGCTGTAAATAATCCTGCCAGTATTCATCCTGCTTCTCGCACAACTCGTACAAATAGGCCCAGGGATAAATACCGGAGCTGTGGCCGTCATCAAAAAACAGCTTTACGGCGTAGTTACCCACCGGTTCGATTTTTTGCAGAGCTACATCTATTTTGTTGGTTTGTAGCTTGGCTTCTTCCGGGCTGTGGCCGCGAACTTCTGCTGAAGGTGAATAGACGCGTAAATATTCGGCCGTTAAAGTAAAGCTGTCCGCCGATGCATATTCAAGTTCCAGTGTGCGCGAAACCTTGTGCAGTTTGATCGCTGTTGGGGTTGGACCTTTCATGATCTTATTTCCAGGAGTGAGGCTTAAAGGATGTAGCGAGACAGGTCTTCATCCTGCACCAATTCGCCGAGGTGTTCATTTACGTAATCTGCATTAACGATAGTTTCTTCGTTATCGGGCGTGTCAGAGGCGGCAAAGGAGATAGTCTCTAATAGCCGTTCCATTACTGTATGCAGACGACGTGCGCCAATGTTTTCAGT
>Ga0105355_10002799_pt1 | contig 15619 bp, 15 predicted proteins | sample GOMGulsemesocosm_2_FD_83508 | JGI IMG/M metagenome (GOLD analysis project Ga0105355, IMG submission 83508) | Methane-oxidizing microbial communities from mesocosms in the Gulf of Mexico - GOM9C Gulf of Mexico | ecosystem: Environmental > Aquatic > Marine > Cold seeps | place: Gulf of Mexico... | reverse complement strand
CTACCAACTGAGCTATGTCGGCACTGCGTCGAAGTGGCGCACATAGTACCACCGCTTTATTTTGATGCAACCCCTTATTTCATTTATTTTGGGTTTTTCTGCATGTTTTATTTGTTTTTAAGAAAGTGCGCATAAAAAACACTCAAGACAAACAACAATACTAGAAACAACACTGATAACAGGAGTGTTCACCAAGCTTGCGCCTCATTCTCCAAAAACCCAAAACCGTCAAGCACTAAATCTTTTGCATACACAACACTCTGATTATCGAGATGCACCATTAACGCTTTTGCATCGCCGCCGGTTAAAACTAAAACCCCATCCTCTGCAACCATTTTCCGTTGCAACCTCTCAATCAAAGCCAGAACAGCGACAAGACATCCATTGGCAACATTTGCACCTGTATCTACTCCCGGCAAGATACTTTGACCACAATCTGCCCGCTTAACTTGGGCGGTATCCTTAAACAACGCTTTTTGCATCATCAACAAACCCGGCACAATATAGCCGCCAATATGCTCGCCTTTATTTGATATAAACTCCACGTTGACTGCACTACCGCAATCTACGATACACAATGACCGGGCTGGAAATTTATTCGCAGCCGCTATTGATGCCAGCCAACGATCAGCTCCCATTTTACTAGGGTTTGCGTAACTGTTTTTAACACCAGCACAAAACGCCCTAACAACAAACATTTCTGGCTTTACATGCCAGATCCCAGCCAGCCCGTTTTTAAGCCTTGAATCATATGCATCCCCAGCCACCGAACAGATGTATATTTTGTCAATTTTCTGGCATTTTATACTCTCAAACATACCGCTAAGCTCTGCTAACGCAGCTCTGCCTTCAAACGCTATACTTGCTGAGGATCTTACTCGCCACTTGCAAAAACTATTGCCTACATCTATTTCTAGTACTTTTCTCATTTTTTAAATGCGCTTGAAACTTGCCTAACGCTTATCTCCCCACCATGATGTGCCTCTATTGCCCCCAAGCGCTCTAACATCAGTGCACCCTGTTCATTCACGCCTCGACAAACACCTTCTATCTCTGAGTGGGCACTTATCAATTTCACCTCACTATCCTGAAACGCGTGCACTTGGTGCCAAGCGTCTATAAAAGCAGCAAAGCCTTTCTCTGAAAACACCCGCAGATTGCTTATCAACCGAGACAGCACCACCGCTAACAGTTTATTTCGATCTATCTTCCTATCATGAACACTCGCCAAATCAATCCAAGGCTGGTCTATATCTTTAACGCGTTCTGAGCATCGTGACATAGCCACGTTTAAGCCCACGCCAATCACTACTGATATATCACCTGATGCATCCCCCTGCATTTCTAGCAATATGCCCGCTAACTTTTTTCCTTTATAGAGCAGATCATTCGGCCACTTAAGTTCAACACCTTTAATGCCAAACTGGTTTAATGCCTGCACCACACTCAAACCGACTAATAGCGACAAACCTTCGAGTGCAGCTGCACCTCCCGAAAAGCGCCACATCAGAGAAAAATACAAATTTGTCGCCAGCGGCCCCTGCCAAGACCTACCACGCCTACCACGGCCTGCATGCTGATACTCGGTTAAATACAACGCGCCGTGCCGCCACAGCCTTATATTGCGAAGCGCCATTAAATTGGTCGAATCAGTAAAGGTCTTCAATTCGATGTGCTCTAGCAAATCCCAAGCTTGTGTATCCATCATGGATTTGAGCGACTCGAGCTCTAATAGATCTAAACCATCAGGTAATCTATAACCACGCCCGCGCACACTATAAATTTCCACCTCATATTCTTTTAGCGCTTTCATTTGCTTCCAGATCGCGCTGCGCCCCAGGCCCAACACTTCTCCTATGGAGGTCCCAGAATGAAACTTACCATCTGCTAGCACTTTCAACAGTGCTGAATCGATCACTGTTTGACCGCTGCTTTAACAAGCCGCAAGAAACTATAGTCATAGGGATTCTTATCATCGCTTTGCCAATCTTCTTGAAACTCTATGCGGTACGCACTGTAATCAACCTCAGGGAAGAATGCATCACCTTCTATCTCTGCATCAACTTGGGTGATATACAAGGCATCCGCCATCTCTATTGCCTGCGAATACACCTGCGCACCACCAATAATCATCGCTTCATCGACACCATCCCTAGCACAAACCTCTTTTGCAAGCTCAACTGCTTGCGTTAGACTCGCAACCACTTCGATACCTTCTGGCGCAAATGAGGCGTTGCGAGAGATAACTATATTAGTACGCCCAGGCAATGGACGACCGATAGACTCAAAGGTTTTTCGCCCCATAATGATTGGCTTACCTAAAGTTACCGATTTAAAATACGCTAAATCTTTTGGCAAACGCCAAGGAAGATCATTATTCACACCAATCACTCTATTTTTGGACTGAGCGACAACAATTGCCAACTGCATAAGGGACACCTTTATATTGTATAACTTGTAGCTAATTCTTTTGTTTTTTCACGCACATCATTAGGAGGCTGCCCGAAAACAGACTGATCTACTGCGACCAAGCTTTTTGGGTTAAAATTAACGTTAAATTTCGTTAAATAGCACGCTATTCGCCTCAAATTACCGCTAATTTATCCTCAAACAACCTTGCTCTCGCTACGATCGCAGCTCTCGGACAGCCTCCTAGGCACGCATCCGACATCAATGACTTTTTTCTACACCACAAACCTACTAATTCAAACCAGCTGTAGCTTTTTCAACGCCACCTTCAAATAATCATCCATTGAATACATACCTTAAGTAAAAAAGTAATATATATTAAATGAATTAAAACTCGCAACAGTAACACAGTAATGCTTAGGGCAAGAATATGAGTAAAACAGATTTAGAACAGGCACCTGATCACATAAAACTCGCAGTCGATCTGATACAAATGCTAGAAGAGGCCAAGATTGCACCGGCCACTTCTATCCTTGCATTCGAAATCGTACTTAAGGATTTACACAGGCAAACTGAAAACGAGCATGAAACTTAAACTGAAAACGGGTACGCGATTGGATCGTGATATTCATACCCTGTCACCTCAAAATCATCGAGGGTCACCCACGTTTCCAGATCTTTTAAGCTCTTAATTTCTGGATTGATATGTAATTTAGGCGCAGCAAAAGGCTGCCGCTTTAACTGCACATCTTTCATCAGCGCTAATTGGTCCTCATAAATGTGCGCGTTTACTATCTTATGATACGCCACACCCGCTTTATACCCGGTAATTTGTGCCATCAAGGCCAAAAATGTGAAAACTTGGATTTGGTTGAAATTCTGCCCCAATGGGACATCACACGAGCGCTGTGAGGAAGTTAAATACAGCGTATCTCCCAGCAGAGAAAAAGTATGAGTATGCATACAAGGACGCAAACAACCCATATGAAACTCACCGGGGTTATAAAAAGATAAAATTTCTCCACGATCATCAACACCTTTGCTAAGGTTATCAACAATTTTACGCAGTTGGTCTACCTGCCCACCGTCCGGTCTATTCCATGAACGTCCCTGCACGCCGTAAACGCGCCCCATGTCATCCTCACCTTTACGGTGCTCGCTTGCTAACCAAACTTGGTTTTCATTGGCATTGGCATTCCAAGTATTACAACCAATGGCCCGAAATTGCGCCGCACTGTCATAGCCGCGTAAGTAACCTATGAGCTCAGCAATTGCCGCTTTCCAATAGCTTTTTCTAGTCGTCACTAAAGGTAGCTCGTTTGCACCGACATTGTATTCAAGATCGGCATTGACCACTGACAGACAACGCTTACCTGTTCTCGAGTTCTCGACCCAGACACCCTCGTTGACAATACGCTGACATAAATCTAAATACTGCTTCACTTATTACCCCTTAACATTAGCAATCGTGGCTTTTTGACCCGCCGCTAGATAGGCAAAAATCATTAAACCGGTTCCAGCAACAATCATCGGCAAAGACAGCAACTGCCCTTTAGTCATCCAACCGAAGGCAACAAAACCTATATGCGCATCCGGCTCTCTAAAGAATTCTACCGCAGTTCTAAAGCAACCGTACAACATTAGAAACAATCCAGAAACCGCAAATGCCGGGCGAGGTTTACTTGAATACACCCACAAAATTGCAAACATAACGACTCCCTCTAAGAAGGCTTCATAAAGCTGTGACGGATGACGCCCCAACGCATCGACCCTTGGAAAGACAACCGACCAAGATACATCAGTTGCTCTACCCCAAAGCTCACCACCAATAAAGTTACCCACTCGACCGGCCCCTAAACCGATAGCGACTAACGGCATCACAAAATCACCCATTTGCGAGAGTGATTTATTGGTTTTTTGCCCGAATAGCCACAGCGCAACCAACACCCCCAACATCCCGCCATGAAAAGACATACCGCCCTCCCACACCTTAAGTAGCCACAACGGTGATTCAAGGAAGCGATCAAAGTGATAAAACAGCACATAACCAAAGCGCCCTCCAATCACGACGCCCATGGCGCCCCAAAAGATAAAATCAGATACTTGTTCTCGACTCCAACCTGAACCCGGCTGGTCAGCGCGATAATTACCCAGTAACAACGCTGCGCCAAAACCAATTAAATACATCAAACCGTACCAATGAATTTGAATAAATCCTAAATCCAAGGCAACAGGGTCAATATCATGCACCCACATAACAAGCATCCTTTGTAAAAACTGCGCTCTACGCAATAAAATTCAATACAGCTAACCAGCAACGCTAAAGCGAACATAGCCAACTAGCTAAATATACCTGACAAATTTAAGGCACTATCTTACAGTAATAGTTTCTTAAATTAACTTTTTAGTTGTTGTGTCCACTGCATATCGACTGTATTTGAAAATGCAGTATTAAAAACAAACTCAAGAGAAGCGAATTAAGTAATACTTAAACCATTAAGACTGTTCATTTACACTAATGACATCCCTAATAAAGGGCGCACTCTAGCCAAAAAACGGGCAAACTCACCGTGCTATTTCGCTGTTTTTCTTGCATTTACGGCATTCGCTACATTATTTAAAAACCCCTTGTTATCATCTATAGGAATATACTTCCAACAAATCACAGAGCAGTCAAAAATGTGCCTCATCACAATTAGTTATCAACAAAATCACCAATACCCTTTTATTTTAATCGCTAATCGAGATGAGTTTTATCGCAGACCCAGCGCACCTATGCAATATTGGCAAGATCAACCGCAACTACTCGCCGGTCGAGATTTAGAATTACAGGGAACTTGGTTAGGCATCACACAAGCTGGACGCCTTGCTGCACTTACCAATTACAGATCAGGACCTAGCAGCAATCAAGTATTCCCGTCTTCACGAGGAAACTTAGTCACTCAAGCGCTTATCGACACTTACCCGTTAGACAATCAACTGACTTACGCGCCTTTTAACCTTTTTTACGCCGACAGCCAAGGGCTACACTATACCAACAACCATCAACGACCCATCGTAGATACATTGCTGGTACCTGGCACATATGGGTTATGCAACGCGGCGCTAGATACCCCCTGGCCCAAACTTGTACAGGCGAAAGAGCAATTAGCGCAAATAGCTTCGCAGCCAAACATCACTATGGATGATTTGAAAACGCTCATGAGCGATACACAAACCGCCTCAGAGAACGAACTACCCAATACCGGCATATCAACGCAATGGGAGCGCGCATTGTCATCGCAATTCATTCAAATAAAAGCGCAGTACGGTACTCGTGCCAAAACAATCATTCTGCAAGACCTGCACGGCAAAACCCAAATCTGTGAGATGCGCTATGACCCCTCAGGCTTTATAGGAGAGTCGAGCTTTGAGATGCAAATACCGGTATTTGGTAGGAGCTAATTTTCGTTTTTGACAAAACTAGCTAAGCCCATATCTGTCAGAGAGCGATTTATCTCTTCTTTAATCTGCTCGCCATCATTTAAGCGCAACACTCTTTTGAGCATGGCGTGAACTTCTGCTGACTGACTTTGCCTAATCACTGATTTGATTTTTGGTAGATTATTCGCATTCATCGACAAAAAGTTATAACCCATACCCATCAAAAGCAAAGCACCTGCAGGGTTTGCTGCAATTTCACCACAGATAGACACTTGAACACCTTCTTTATGCGCTTCTTTCACGATGTATTTTAATGCCTGTAACACTGCTGGATGAAAACTACTATAAAGAGGGGCGACCCGAGGGTTATTACGGTCAACGGCTAACAAATATTGCGTTAAGTCATTGGAGCCCACTGAGATAAAATCGACATGATGAGCAAATACACGTGCCAAGTACAATGCAGCAGGCACTTCTATCATCACGCCAATAGGCGGCCTGGCCACCAAAAGCCCTTCTTCTTTAAGCTCCATTACCGCCTGATCAATTAAGGCAATAGATTCTGTCACTTCATTGATGCTCGTCACCATCGGCAACATAATACGTAAATTACCATAGGACTCATTGGCGCGCAGCATCGCTCTAATCTGCACCACAAATATTTCAGGGTGATCCAAAGTAACACGTACCCCACGCCAACCTAAAAACGGGTTTTCCTCTTCTATTGGGAAATATGTCAATGATTTATCACCACCGACATCCAAGGTCCGCATAGTCACCGGCATTGGGGCGAAGGCTTCTAGCTGTCTGGCATATATTTCAGTCTGCTCTTGCTCTGTCGGGAAAACATTGCGAATCATGAAGGGAATTTCGGTACGATACAGACCAATTCCCTGCGCGCCTTTATCTAAAGCGCGTTGTACATCAGCAGTGAGGCCGGTATTAACCCAGAGCGGCATAACCACACCATCGAGTGTTTCTGCTGGCAGCAATTTTAGACAATCTAACTCGGCTTCTTGTTCTAGCTCTTCTTTTAATTGAGCTTTATAAATATCCAACAATTCTTGCGAAGGGTCGAGATACAACCTGCCGGAGTGCCCATCAAGCACAACTTTTCGACCACTGAGCTTTTTATAGGGAAAGCCGGTTGCCCCCATAATGGTAGGAATACCCATAGAGCGCGCCAATATTGCAGCATGTGCGTTACCGGAGCCCTTAATCGAGATGAGACCTGAAAGTTTATCAGTGGCTATTTCACCCAACATTGCAGGTGATAGCTCTTCTGCCACTAATATACTGCCCTCTTCTATATCGATAGATTGCGGGGCATCTTCCTGCAAATAGGTAAGGATTCGGCGCCCTAAATCACGTATATCCGACGCACGCTCTTTAAGATATGGATCATCCATCATATCAAACTGGCGGGTATGCTCTAAAATAACACTACTTAGCGCCCACTGAGCACTACTACCCGCCGTTATTCTATTGATAATCTCCCCTGCAAGAGAGTTATCTTCAAGCATGCGCAAGTAAACATCAAAAAGCGCCTGCTCTTCTTCGCCTAGTTTTTCAGCAAGGCGTGCGCTGGCAACTCTTATATCGGAGCGGACGTGTTCTAGAGCCGCTTCAAATGCATGTATTTCACTGCCGACGTCTTCCGCTTGCTGCTCAGCAACGGCATCAAGCTCAGCACTTTGCGAGACCACAACCACATTACCAATCGCGATTCCCGGCGCACCGGCAACACCGATAAAACACTTATCAGCTTGAGGTTTTTTCTGTACATCGGTTTTAGAGACGGAGGTGGTTGCCTCCGCTTGTATGATAATTCCAGCTAATTGTGCCGAGACAGTCACCAGGAATGACTCTTCTACTTCTTTATAGCGTCTGCCATCGTACTGCTGGATCACCAACACGCCAAGCACATCACGCTGATAGATAATCGGAACACCTAAAAAAGAGTGGTAGCGCTCCTCCCCTGTCCCTGGGATAAAACAATAAGATGGGTGGTGTTCGATATCGTCGGTATTGACAGGTTCTGCTCTGTTAGCAACCAAGCCCACAACACCTTCGTGCTGTGATAAGCTGCTACCAATAGATTTTTGATGTAACCCTTCACTGGCTCTTAAAATCAGACGTTGGTTGGTCGCATCTTTAAGGTAGATAGAACAAACTTGGGTTTCCATGCCCTCTTGTATTCTGCACACAATCAATTTCAGGACTTTCTCCAAGTCTGTTTCAGCCCGGACTTCAGTCACTATTTTGCGCAGCAATTTAAGCATTTTTTCTCCCTAAAAATCTATGAAAAACTGTAAACATTGACTCGCGCCATATTTACGAAATACTGTATTCCGTTACTATTGGTATCTGTTCATTCAGGAAATGTATTTTGTCTTATCACCGGATACGCATTTGCTTGTACCAGAGATCTCTGCATAACGTAACGATTGTATATAAGACAAAGCAAAAGACTGGCTACATAGCCAAGTGAGTATGCCTCGCTAGGATACAGCGTGCCCTGTTGTTGTGTATTACACCTGTACAGAACACTTCCTGGATGATTTAAGCATTACTTAATTCATTTCTTTATGATGATTTAAGCATTACTTAATTCATTTCTATTAAGTCTTTTTTTAACGCCGTATTATCAAATACAGCTGTTATATTGAAGTCTTTACCAATCTCGACAACTTAGGCGACAACTCTTTCATCGCCTTGCGATACACTTCCCGTTTAAACGCAATCACTTGCCCTAGAGGATACCAATAACTTACCCAACGCCAGCCGTCAAATTCAGGGGCGTTAGTTGAATTAATGTCAACCGCGTCGTCACTGGCGTTGATTTTCAACAAATACCATTTCTGCTTTTGGCCGATACATACTGGTAGCGAGTTATGGCGAATCATCCGCCTTGGTAATCTATATCTGAGCCAGCCTCTAGTGACAGCGACTATCTCGATATCTTTCTCGTCTAAGCCGATCTCTTCTTTAACCTCTCTGAACATAGCTTGCTCTGGAGTCTCACCCTCATTTATCCCTCCTTGCGGAAATTGCCAAGAAGTTTGACCTATGCGGCGAGCCCAAAGTACTTGTCCATGCGAGATTGCCAAAATGATACCGACATTTGGTCTGAACCCGTCTGAATCTATCACTTCTAATTACCCTAAAAATCTTTCATCTATTGTTCCATACATCTGCCCTCGTGCAAATAGCAAAGCGAACATCAGTTTGAAATCATTGTTATATTTCGAACCATTAGCCTATAAATAGAAATTATCAAGCAACAAGTTCTGCTAATTCAATCGACTTTGAGTTACCGGCCTTTTTAAAACTAGCTCTGATTTTATAACGTTTATTTCGCCGCAACGCTTTATATGTTCTAAATTCAGCGAATGAATAGGACAAAGGAACATATAAACAAGCCCAAAAACTCAGGCGCACAGTGTAGATAGATCTCTATGCATAAATTGGGATTTCTTAATTACGTAAGTATAAATAAACACACGAGCCAAGTACTCAGTCCACCCCAAAGGGTTAGCTTAAAAAACAGCGAACTAAGATAAAACTTGTTTCATTGAGCTTGTCGGGCAGTTTGGAAATGACAAGTCATTCCACTTCACTCCCTTCTACATATTTAACCGTTTCTAAACTCACTGAGAAAATTATGGACTTGTCCACATGTTCCTAAGATACTGCGATTGGTTTTTAGTTTCTCAGATAAGGGTATATAAATGGCACTGGCAATTTTTGATCTAGATAATACATTAATCAATGGTGATAGTGATCACTCCTGGGGAGAATTTCTCTGCGAGAAGAGCATTGTTGATCCGCAAGTGTATCGCGATGCCAATGATTATTTCTATCAGCAGTACACCGATGGCACCATGGATATAGATGAGTTTCTAAATTTTGCATTAAAACCGCTAAAAGACCACAGCATGGCTCAGCTTAAACTTTGGCATAATGAGTTTATGCAGAAAAAGATACTACCGATCATGCAACCTCAAGCCCAACAACAATTAGCCATGCATCGTGAACAAGGTGATTTTATATTAATCATTACTGCCACTAATTTATTTGTGACTCAGCCTATTGCACAGCTATTAGATGTCGATGATATCATTGCCACCGCACCGGAAATAATTGATGGAGAATACACCGGCAAATATTTAGGCACCCCATGCTTCCAAGAAGGAAAAAATGTGCGCCTGAAACAGTGGTTAGCACAAAACCCACACGACTTAACGGGTAGTTATTTCTACAGTGATTCGCGTAATGACTTACCTTTATTAGAAGTGGTAGATAACCCTGTAGCTGTTGATGCAGACCCCTATCTCACCCAAGTAGCCAAAGAAAAAGGCTGGCCTATTATTAGCTTTCGAAACTAGTTCACATTATGAAGTTTACTCTGCCACTGTTTAGGGGACAAACCGGTCTTTTTTCGAAAGACTCTAGCCAGTGCTGAGCCATGTTCGTAACCCACGCTATTGGCCACCAAAGACACTGACTTATCTTGCTCAAGTAGCTCTTTAGCAAGACTCACCCGCAAGTCGGTTAGAAAATCATTGGGGGTTTGCCCAACGGTATTGAGAAACACTTGGGCAAAAGTTGAACGAGACATCCCCGCCTGAGAAGCCATCTCCTCGAGAGTCCAATTAGATTCTGGCGAGCTTTGTAACTGGGCAATTGTGAGCGACAGCTTAGGATGACTCAAGCCTGCTAACATACCTTGAAACAGATGGCCGTTGCCAATAAGTAATCGTATGACTTTTATAAGTAGCACATCACAGATTTTATTAACCACTGACTGCTGACCTAAACCAAGGTGATCAATTTCGTTAAACAGTAAAGAAGCGAAGCCTTTGAGCTCTTTACTGTGAGCTTTTAAGACAACTATCCTTGGTAAACTATCCACCAGCTGAGGCTCAATATTTTGAAAACGAAACGCTGTACAGAGTATTTTTGTATGGCTATCGTGTGCACTATTGACGCTGTGACTAATGCCTCGTGGCAGTATAACTAGCGCGGGCTCATCAATGCACATACGATGCCCTTCATTACTTACGATCGTCAAGCTGCCTGAGCACAGCAAGTGTAAATAACCAATTTCCTGTTGCGGCTCTACAATCAGTGGTTTAGAACCACAAAAACTACCGTTAAAAATAACTTCAGATCGAATATCAAAATTTTTTGCTGCTTTTTGCAATGTCTACTCCAATAGCTTCAATAGCTTCAATAGCTTCAATAGCTTCAATAGCTTCAATAGCTTCAATAGCAATTTTAAAAGCGCGTCTAATCAAGTACTGCTAAAAAAGACGATTGGTTTCATTTTAGCGCTTATCAGGTGCCTTTTAACCCAGTGACTTTCATAGAATAGCTTCACCACACCGCAAAAGATAAATAATTGGAGAATATCATGAATATAACAAGCGTTATCAAATCAACCGTAGTGAGCAGTGCTATTATCGCCAGCAGTTTGAGTTTTGCTGCTGATATCGATGCCAATGCAGATGCCAATGATCTGGCCATAAAAGGTTATGATACAGTAGCCTACTTCACAATGAACAAGCCAGTTATGGGCAACCCTGCGTACACTGCATCTTATAAAAACAGCATTTTTCAATTTTCTAGCGCCGAGCACCGAGATCTTTTTAAAGCAGATTCTGGAAAATACGCTCCACAGTACGGTAGTTTCTGTGCAATGGGTGTCGCCATGGGATTAAAATTTGATACGGATCCAACCGCCTGGAAAATTGTTGAGGGCAAACTGTATTTAAACCTCAATAAAGATGTACAGACAGCTTGGTTGCGAGATGTGCCCGGAAACTTAAAGACAGCAGAAAAAAACTGGCCTTCTTTAAAGCTATTAACTGCGGCGCAAGCCAAAGCTAAAAACGGATAAAGACTTTACAACTGCAGTAGCCACCCTTTGCTGCTGCGGTTTTTTTACACTTAAGCGCACTTAGAGCATGTACTGTGTCCTCTTTATTAGCCGCCAATCACTTGCCAGTTAAATTAACCATCGCTATGCTAATGAGAACTCCCCATCGGGCATATCGATAATAATGATTTTTAAAAACTACACCAGCCTCAGCCTTAAAACACGTTTACTTATTGCGCTATGCATTACCGCTCTATTACAAGCGCTGTTGCTCGGTGGATTTGCATTACAGCATTTAGCAACCTCCTTAGAGGAACAAATAGGCCAGCGAGCTCTACAAATGGCCAGAGGTGTTGCCTCGCAGCCTGAAGTACGCATAGGGGTACAACAGCGTAACAGCCAAAACATGCAAGAATTAGCGGAACGAATTCGCTTAAACAGCGATGCAAGATTCATTGTTATTGGCACTAAGGACGGCACTCGTTTATCACACCCAGTGCCAGAGAGACTGGGTAAAAAAATGAAAGGCGGCGATAACGCCAGAGCAATTGAGCTAGGCGAATCTTACGTATCTAAAGCAGTGGGTACATTAGGCCCCTCTATTCGCGGCAAAACGCCAATCTTTGACGAACACGGTGAAATAATAGGTATCGTCTCTGTCGGCTACTTGTTAGATAACGTATCGGTGATTATTCAGCGTTACCAAACCAGTATCGTAGTCGCTATGATCATCGGGATTATCCTCTCTATTCTTGCAGCACTAAGAATTGCAGGTTACTTTAAGCGCGCCATCTTCGGTTTAGAGCCGGAGCAAATAGCGCAGTTGTTTCAAGAGTACAATGCAACACTTGAAAGTGTTCGTGAGGGTATTATCGCCATCAACCCTGCGGGCATCATAATTACCTTCAACCCAGAAGCGGTAAAACTATTCGGTTTAGATGCAGAGGAATCTCTAAAGGGAAAGCACCTCTACGATATCCTACCTAATAGCACGATGCTCAATCTTCTAGAAACAAAAGAATCTCAATTTGATAGAGAAATCTATCGCAACAACAACATCTTGGTTGCAAACCGCATCCCCATATTTGACGGAGACAAACCCGTAGGCGTGGTCTCTAGCTTTCGACTAAAAGACGAACTAGATTTAGTCAGTCAAAAACTCACTCAATCTGAACAATATTCTCAAACCTTACGCAGCCAAACCCATGAATACGCCAATAAACTCAATACGATTGCCGGACTCATCGAACTAGGTGCCAATAAGCAGGCATTAGAGTTAATTAGCAGTGAAACCCAAGCACAACAAGCGCTTATCCACTTATTAGTCAATGCCGTTGAAGACCCTATCCTTTCTGGATGCATCATCGGAAAATTCAATCGCGCTAAAGAAATGGGGTTAAATTTAATACTTGATGAGGAGAGTACCATCGGTACTTTGCCGCAACATATTAAACCGGAACAAATCATTACGGTATTGGGTAATTTGCTCGATAATGCCTATGACGCATCATTAAAAGCGCAGTCGACCTCTATCTATCTTTCAATGACCGATATAGGCCAAGACATCATTATAGAAGTTGAAGATAGAGGCCCAGGTATACCGGCATCCGTTGAACAGCAAATATTCAGTAAAGGCTTTTCCAGCAAGGAAGAGCGCGGTCATGGTTGGGGGCTATTTTTAGCCAAACAAATTGTAGTTGTTCTCAATGGTAATATTCAAATATCACAGCCCTGCGATGGCGGTACTCGCATCACTGTCTTTTTACCCAAAGAGACCCCGAAAGCGAGCTAAATTAAAAAGAGTACTGTGGCTCACTGATCAATAAGAACACATCCACCGGTACAATATGTTATTAAATTCAGTCTACTTTTTGAAGCGTGGCTGCATTGGGAGTTATATTGTTTTGTATATATAAATCAATTTTCCCTGAGAGCTTCAGCTTTTTTAAACCCGCATTAAATTTTTTCAAAAAAAAGGGATTTTCTGCATTCTTTTTTGAAAAGAGTAATCGCAGTGGCTGCGCTGTCAGTGTGACAGGAGAGTGAGTGATTTGTTCAGCAACTTGAGGAGTAAACAGCTTATTAATAATAGAGTAACCGACATACAAGTTACTGGGTAATATGTCTATTTTACCGCGCTGTAACTTTTTAAAGTTCGTCTCTTCGATTGGGACTTCCTCAACCTCCAACACACCAGACTCTATCGCTTTATTAAAGAGTTCCCCGTAATAATAACTAGAGGTAGTACCTACCTTTAAACCTTGTAAATCACCCATATCTTGCCATTGCACTAACTTGTCTTTCCTATGAAAAAAGACCGTCCTATCCACGACTATCGGATCACTATACCAAAAGTCTTTTTCTCTGTGATCATTAATCGCCCAAGCTGAAGTTGCGTGCCATTTACCATTTTTAGTATAGAGCAATGCTCTAGCCCAAGGGAAGAAACCCCACTTTACTGTTATGCCTTCTAAGGCAAACGCTTCGGTCACGATTCGACTCATAAAACCATGATGAGACAAATTTTCTGAAACAAATGGGCTCCACTCCCCTGTCGCTATACTGATCGACTCATGTGCTTTAGCAGGGCTTATTAACATACTTAAAATTATCGCCGCTAAAAAGTGGACATAATTTCTTATACTTGTGGAAAATTGAATCTTTGCAGATTTTACAATCACCGACATGCACTCTAAATCCTTTTCGAATGATCTAATATCATCTTAACCTCAGTACATACTAGCACGCATCACTCACCTTCACTCTAATCCCTTGATTAAAAAACACTCAACATTTGATCTAAGGAAGGCCGTTATCTTATTCCGCTTAGTAGCAACCTTCGTAAATGATTAATACAATGAGCCATATATTTCAATTTTGGCAAACAAGCTCAAGGATTAGTCTATTCTTAAGTAACATAATTGTGTTACTTTTGAGCAGTATATTAAAAGTCGATTTTCTTACCATTAAGCTCACAATTGCAATATTATTAATGGCACCAGTGCTTATTCGTCAAATTAGCCGCTTGTGTAATAAATCAGCACACCTCTAAAGGAAAATTAATGCGTCAAATCAGTATCGTAATTGCAGAAGACGATCAAAAGATTGCTGAAATCCAACGTCGATTTATTGAACGCATTGAAGGTTTTGAAGTCCTTGGTATTGCCCATTCCACATTAGATGCCAAAGATATGGTAGAAGTACTGGAACCCGATTTATTACTTTTAGACATCCATTTTCCCGAGGGAAACGGCCTGAAGTTGTTACGCGAAATTCGCAGTTCACAAAGCGCTACCGATGTCATTCTTATCACTGCCGCTAAAGATGTCACCAGCCTTACAGAAGCCTTACACAGTGGTGTATTTGACTATATCATTAAGCCACTTGTATTTGATCGATTACAAAGCGCACTTTTAAACTACAGCGAGCACAGTCAAAAGTTACAACAGCTAGAATCTCAACCTCAAACGGGTTTAGATCAGTCGGCTATTGATCAATTACTCCCCAGGAGTAAAAAGGCCGCTGCATCTAGTAAAGTCAGCGCTCTTCCCAAAGGCATTGATCCATTGACACTGGAGAAAATACGCAATATTTTTGAGCAGTCTAACGCCGGACATACAGCAGAGCAAATGGGCGAACTTGTCGGCAGTAGCCGCACCACCGCAAGACGCTATTTGGAGTACCTGGTCAGCACCTGCGAGCTTAGTGCAGATGTGAGCTATGGGTCTGTAGGTCGCCCGGAGAGATTATATTTAAAAAGCAATACCGGGAGCTCATAATGAGTCAGTATTGTTGACATTATACTTCTACAGCGACCGATTTAAACAAACGAGCGGTACTTCTATAATACTCTTGAATACTCTTGGTATAAAAAGTACGTATAAAATACCTCTCTATTACCCCTAT
>Ga0105355_10002798_pt1 | contig 15624 bp, 10 predicted proteins | sample GOMGulsemesocosm_2_FD_83508 | JGI IMG/M metagenome (GOLD analysis project Ga0105355, IMG submission 83508) | Methane-oxidizing microbial communities from mesocosms in the Gulf of Mexico - GOM9C Gulf of Mexico | ecosystem: Environmental > Aquatic > Marine > Cold seeps | place: Gulf of Mexico... | reverse complement strand
TATAAAGAATTTATTGGTGAAGGTAAAAGATGGTGGGATTTAAGAAGAGCTGGTGCCAGTTTTGTATTTGATAATAATGATTTCTTATCAAATGGAGATGAGTTTAAATTAGTATTACCTATTACTTCTGGTATGATAGGAAGAAACCCGCTATTAGAACAAACAATAGGATATACAAATTAACAACTATAGGTATTATTTTGATTAATTCATGATTGAAAAGAGAACAACTGCACCGTAAGTTCGCTTCTCTTTTCAATTTTTCAACTAACTTTTATACACAATAACTCTCATATATTTTGAAAATTAAAAACTTAGTAGCTGCTGCCTATGCTCCAATGAATCAAGATGGTTCATTAAACCCACATCTAATTAAAAATTATACCCAATTTTTAATTCGTAATAACATAACTGGTGTCTTTATGAATGGCTCAACAGGAGACTTCACTTCTCTAACTGTTGCCGAAAGAAAGACGTTAACGTTAACTTGGTCACAACACAAATCAAAAGAATTATTTCTGATAGACCATGTAGGCCATACAAGCTTAAAAGTTTCAAAAGAACTTGCAACATATGCTTCAGATAAAGTAGATGCTATTGCTGCACTGGCCCCCTATTATTTCAAATTAAATTCTATAGATAAATTAATAGCGTATTGTAAAGAAATAGCGGCTTGTGCACCTAACATCCCTTTTTATTACTATCACATCCCTGTTTTATCTGGTGCACATTTAAACATGCATGAATTTTTAGAAAAAGCAGAAGAAGTTATCCCAAATTTAGCTGGAATAAAATTCACAAATAATAATTTAATTGACTACCAACACAGTAAAAAATACAAAAACAACAAATTCAATATCCTTTTTGGTTATGATGAATTATTCATCAACAGTTTACCGCTTGGCGCTACTGGATGGGTAGGAAGCACCTACAATCATTTAGCTCCATTATATTACAAGATTAAAACTCTTTTTAAAAATGGAGACATGGAAACAGCAGCAGATTTACAAAATAAGGCCATTAAATTTGTAGAAATTTTAAATAGTAAAGGTGGTTTTAATGGTGTTGGAAAAGGATTTATGAGAACCTTGGGATTAGATTTTGGTCCAAGTAGATTTCCACATACTACCTTATCCGATAACGAATATGTAAAAATTAAAGAAGAATTAGACGCGCTTGGATTGGCGCAATATTATAGTATCTAGAGTAGATTTTTAATTAGTTTATCGAATTTACTTGCCTGTCAGCTTAATAGGAGTATTAAGCTGGCTTTTTTTTATAAATCTTTTTCTTTCAACACATTTAAGACTTTATCAAATTGAGGTTCTAAATGCTGTCTTAATGCTATTCTGAACGATTCTGGATTTCCATTCTTTAATAAATTCAATAAATCTCTATGGGTTACAAACTCACCAGAAGAATATTGAAAATCTTTAGCTTCCGGCAACATATTATCATTTACATATTGAAAAACTGGCAATAACAAATCTTGAAATCGTTGCAACGTCGTGTTTTTAGACATTTGATATAGTTTACCATGAAAGCCAATTTCATTATTCAAACTCAATACCACGGTATCTTGTTCTTCCTTTTCTTGTTTTGTTACAATTTTTTCTAAAGCATCTAAATCAGCTTGTGTTTTGCGTGCAAATAATAAATCTGCCATGCCCATTTCAAGAATTAATCGCAATTCGAATATGTCTTTTAGCGTTTGATCACCTAAAAGATTAAATCCGATGACCTTCTCTAAATTATGAATGATATCTGGTTGCGTTAACACCATGCCTTTCCGTTTTTTCGAATCAATTATTCCTATTGTTCTAAATCGCAATAAAGCTTCTCTAATTACAGTCCTACTCACACCCATGGCTTCAGACAATTCAATTTCTTTAGGAATAGAGTCTCCTACTTTTAAATTATTCTCTTTAAAATATTCTTTCAATCTTATTTCTACTTTATCTACCAAAGATAAATTTTCAAGAGGTACGATTTTGGTCAGCTTTTTCATTCTTTAATTTAATTTGTAAAAATTTGAAATACAAACATATAATTTCTTATTTTTGTATTATGTCATACATATAAATGTACGATAATTCAATTAATTATAAAAGGCTAATATAAAAAATAATATGAACACTAAATTATCTATTCTTTATAAAGAGGCCTTACTAAACAATGTAATTCCCTTTTGGGAACAACATTCTCTCGACAAAAAAAATGGAGGTTACTTTACTTGTTTAGATGCTCAAGGTACTATTTTTGATACCGATAAATTTATTTGGCTACAAGGAAGACAAGCTTGGACATTCTCAATGCTATATAACAAAGTTGAAAAAAAAGAAACTTGGTTATCGATTGCAAAATCAGGAATTGAGTTTTTAAAAACTCACGGTACAGATAGCCATGGGAATTTTTATTTCTCAACAACCTCAGAAGGAAAACCACTGGTACACGCTTATAATATTTTTTCAGATTGTTTTGCTGCAATGGCCTTTAGTCAATATGCAAAAGCCACAGGAGAAGTAGAATATACAGAATTGGCTCAAAAAACCTATTATAACATTCTAAATAGAATTTCAAACCCAAAAGGTTTGTACGAGAAAAGCACCAACACTAGGCAGTTAATAGGATTCTCTTTACCAATGATTTTATCAAATTTAGTTCTTGAATTAGAAGATATTTTGCAGCCAGAAGAAGTTCAAAAAACCATAGCTTATAGTGTGCATCAAGTAATGGATCTCTTTTTAGATAAAAAAACTGGTTTGGTCTTTGAAAATGTACTGCCAGATGGATCACATCACGATAGTTTTAATGGACGATTAATAAACCCTGGCCATGGAATTGAAGCGATGTGGTTTATGATTGATATTGGAGTACGTAAAAACGACACTTCATTAATTGAAAAAGCGACCCAAACTATTTTAACTATTTTAGAATATAGTTGGGACACCAAATATGGCGGAATCTTTTATTTTATGGATTCAAAAGGGCATCCACCACAACAATTAGAATGGGACCAGAAATTATGGTGGGTTCATTTAGAGACACTAGTTGCATTAGCAAAAGCATATGAACACACCCAAAACAAAGACATTTTAGAGTGGTATTACAAAGTGCATACCTATGCATGGACACATTTTTCTGATTCTGAAAACGGTGAATGGTATGGCTATTTAAACCGACAAGGCGAAAAATCATTACATTTAAAAGGAGGAAAATGGAAAGGATGTTTTCATGTTCCTAGAGCAATGTTTCAATGCTGGAAATCGTTTGAGAATATTGAAAAATTTACACAAATAAACCTACATAAAGATTAAAAAACACAGGTATGAAATACAATTTTCTAGTAATCATTTTAGTGATACTTACTGCTTGTAACACACAAGAGCAAAAAAAAGACATAAAAACCGAAATTGAAAAAATTGCCTTTATAGATTTATTTAATACAGACATGCAAGAAGGTGTTTCTTGCTATAGAATTCCAGCTATAATTACTGCTCCAAATGGAGATTTAGTAGCAACAATTGATGAACGTGTACCCTCTTGTGGTGACTTAAAATGGAGTAAAGACATCAATATTATTATGCGCAGAAGTAGTGACAATGGAAAAACGTGGACACCCATTGAAACTGTTATCAATTTTCCAGAAGGAAAATCTGCTTCAGATCCATCAATGATTGTTGATAAAGTTACTGGAGAAATCTTTTTATTCTACAATTACATGAATTTAGATACCGAAAAAGACATCTATTATTTACATGTAATGAAAAGTGCAGACAATGGTAAAACATGGAGCAAACCATCAGATATTACCTCTCAAATAGCAAAACCAAATTGGCATAAAGATTTTAAATTTATCACATCAGGTCGAGGAATTCAAACCAGCACCGGAAAACTATTGCATTGTATGGTAAATCTAAATAGTGGCATGCATGTATTTGGCAGTGATAACCATGGTAAATCTTGGTATTTTATAGATACCCCAATTACTCCTGCAGATGAATCAAAAATTGTAGAATTGGCAGATGGCACTTGGATGATCAACGCCAGATCTAACGATAAAAAAGGAATGCGCTACGTACACACCTCTACAGATGAAGGAAAAACATGGAAAACCAAAGCTGATCCTCAATTAACGGACCCTGGTTGTAATGCTAGTATTATAAGATACACAGCAATTAAAGATGGTGACAAAAAAAATAGATTGCTTTTTGCCAATGCAAACTCTGCAAAAGGGCGTGTAAACATGACAGTAAAAGTTAGTTATGATGAAGGGAAAACTTGGTCAAAGGGGAAAACAGTATACGAAGGTAGTTCAGCATACTCTTCGCTAACAATTTTAGAAAATGGTGACATTGGTTTGTTTTTTGAAAAAGACAAGTACACCAAAAATGTATTTACTAGCTTCTCTTTAAACTGGCTAACAGATGGAAAGGATACGTACAAAAAACCTTAATAAGTAATACAAGTATGTGGTTTAAGACGATACGCCTATTAATCTGTTTTTTAGTATTCCCAATGAAGAATAATGCTCAAAAAATAAAAGTAGCCTGTGTTGGTAATTCGGTAACATTTGGCGCAGGAATTAAAAATAGAACTATAAACTCCTACCCTGCTCAACTTCAACATTTATTGGGAGACAACTACACAGTTCAAAACTTTGGTTTTTCTGGTGCAACACTCTTAAAAAAAGGACATAAACCCTATTGGACAAAAAAAGTGTTTCAAGAATCTCATGAGTTTGCTCCTAATATTGTCATTATCCACTTAGGGTTAAATGATCAAGGAAACAACAACTGGCCAAAACACAAAAATGAATTTATAGCTGATTATCTTCAAATGATAACCAGCTATAAAAACCTACCAACGAATCCTAAAGTAATCATTTGCAAAATGACCCCTACTTTTTCTGGACATCATTGGTTTGAAGAAGGCATGCGTGAAAATTTTAAAGAAATTCAAACTAAAATTGAAACAATCGCAAAAAAAGCACATGTTGAAATTATAAACTTACACGAGCCATTATATCGGTACCCAGAATATTTTCCTGACAATTTACACCCAACAAAAAAAGGTGCAACAATTATTGCGCAAAAAGTGTACGCTGCTATCACAGGAAATTTTGGCGGACTTAAACTTCCCAAATTCTATGGAGAAAAAATGGTGTTTCAACGAAAAAAACCAATTGTAATTCATGGTACTGCCAATACAAATGATACAATCACTGTATTATTAAATAATAAAAAATCGGTTACAACCGTTGCTAAAAACGGAAAATGGAAAACCGCTTTCCCAGCTATGAAAGCTGGAGGGCCATTTGCCTTAGAGGTGCTGTCAAATTTATCAGAAAACATTTCTTACAAGCAGGTTTACATTGGCGAGGTATGGTTGGCTTCTGGTCAATCCAACATGGATTATAAAGTAACACAAATGGCATTTGCAACAACTGTTTTAAAAGATTCCTTAAACTCAAATGTTTTTGTTTATTCTATGAACCCAACAATATTAGGCGCGCACAAATTTTCAAAAAAAGAACAAGCCTTGTGCAATACAGAAAACTATTTTCAGCATTCTGGATGGAGCAATACAAACGATGCAACGTTAAAAAATTTTTCGGCTGTTGCCTATGCATACGCTTACAATCTTCAAAAAAAATTAAACATTCCTGTAGGCATTATTTGCAATGCCGTTGGTGGAGCTCCAACCCAATCTTGGATAAGTAGAGAACGCATGGAACAACAACATGAAACGATTAGTTTGCTAAATGATACTTGGAAACATCCATTAGTAGACTGCTGGGTTTCTCAACGTAAGTCTGAAAATTTTGGGCACTCGAAACGATTAAAAAGACGACATCCCTATGATCCAACATTTTTATTTGATACAGGAATCTTACCTTTAATTAATTACAATTTTAAAGGAGTAATTTGGTATCAAGGAGAATCAAACACAGAACACGTGGCATTACATTCAAGATTATTCAAAACGCTAATAGAAGACTGGAGAACACATTTTAAAAAACCCAAAATGCCTTTTTACTATGCACAACTAAGCAGTATCAATAGAGATAATTGGGGAGAATTTAGAGATTCTCAACGAAAATTATTAACTATTGAAAATACAGGAATGGCCGTTTCTTCTGATGTTGGACATCCCACCAATGTTCATCCAACTCAAAAATGGGTGCTCGGAGAAAGACTTGCTAAAATAGCGTTGGCCAAAACATATAAAAAATCAATTGTCTATTCGGGCCCATTATTAGCGTATGTAAATATCATTGGACATCAAATAGAAGTTCATTTTAAACACAATCAAGGTCTCACAACCACAGACAAAAGTACAGTTAAAGACCTTTTGATTGCGGGAGAAGATAAAGTGTTTGTACATGCTAAATCAAAAATTAAAAAGAATACTTTAATTGTATGGTCACCAAAAATTAAGAACCCTAGATATGTAAAATATGGGTATTCTTCCTTTACAAATGGTAACCTAATCAACGGCGATAAACTACCTGCTTCAACATTTTCAAACTTAAATAATTAAACCAATATGATACAAGATTGCCAGGTCACTAAAAAAATAATCATCCTATTTTTATTGATTGCTAATTGTGTTTCAGCGCAAAAATTCTCTGATCACTACTACAAACGAAAAGCATTTTTTGAAGCATCAAAAGATACCCAAAATGAAATTATCTTTTTAGGAAATAGTATTACTGAAGGCGGTCAATGGAAGCTATTGTTCCCTAACAAAAATGTAATTAACCGAGGTATTAGTGGAGATGTAACAGATGGTATTTTATTTCGATTGGATGAAATTACTACTTCAAAACCATTAAAAATATTTTTACTGATTGGCACCAATGACATGGCTAGAGGTAAAAGTATTGCCTATGTTATTAAAGGCACTAGACAAATTATTTCCAAGATTCAACAGCAATCAAAAAACACAAAAATATACTTGCAAAGTATGCTACCTATAAACCCATTTGTTGGAAAGAAATTCTCAAGACACAAAAACAATCATCAAAAAATTATTGACGCAAACAAACAACTTCAACAACTAGCAGAGACTTTACACATTCCCTATATAGATGTACACAAAGCCATGAGAAATCGTCAAAAGCATTTAAAATCAAAGTTTACTTATGATGGATTGCATTTAAGTAAAAAAGGATATCAAAAATGGAAACGCGTCCTCAAAAACTATACTAATTAACGCACTGTTATTATGAATAAACAACCAAGACCTTATGTTTTAGCTGAAACTAATTACAAAGGTGTTCTAAAAGAAAATTATTCTGTGCGGTTTTACCTTGGGGTGCTACAGAAGCGCATAATTATCACCTACCATATGCTACAGACAATATCCAAGCCGAGCAAGTTGCTATTGAAGCTGCAAGAATTGCTTGGGAAAATCGAGCAAAAGCAGTGGTACTGCCTACTATTCCCTTTGGAGTAAACACAGGTCAATTAGATGTTCCTTTATGTATTAACATGAATCCAAGTACCCAATATGCAATTTTAAAAGACATCGTTTATGTACTTAACAAACAACAAATTCACAAATTAGTATTGGTAAATGCACATGGAGGCAATCATTTTAAACAAATGATTCGTGAATTATCTATTGAATTTCCACAAGTTTTTATTTGCGTACTTAATTGGTGGCAAATAACTGATAGCAACCAATATTTTGACGAACCTGGAGATCATGCTGGTGAATTAGAAACTGCTGTAATGATGCATTTAACTCCCAACTTAGTATTGCCTCTTTCTGAAGCCGGAGATGGGGCTACAAAGGCATTTAAAATAAAAGGATTAAAAGAGGGTTGGGTTGCTACTCAAAGAAAATGGACATCAGTTACAAAAGATACTGGTGTTGGAAACCCCCAAAAAGCAACCAAAGAAAAAGGAGCTATTTTCTTTAAAGTAGTAACGGAAAAAATCGCCTCATTTTTAGAAGAACTGCATGAAGCAGATTTAAATGATTTGTATGAATACTAGCAATAAGCATTTTGAAAGCATGAAAAAAATTCATTTTTTAAATTACATCGTATCTTTTTTACTGCTAATCTCCTGTAGCCCAACTCTCAAAAAAGAGTTTACAATAGCTGATATTAGCATTATTCCTAAACCTTCTGAAATGGTTTTATCTAAAGGGAGTTTTACTTTTAATAAAAACACTAAAATAGTTTTAAATAGTGCTTCTCAAAAGAGTATCGCTTCTGAATTTATACAACAATTCAAAATTAGCACTGGTATTCAATTGCAAATCGTAGATAAAAATGCATCGCAACAAAACGTGCTTCTTTTTAAAAAGGACACTATGTTGCCTAAAGAAGGATATCACCTTACTACAACTTCAAGTAATATAACCATCAAAGCAACTGATGATGCAGGTTTTTTATATGGCGTACAAACACTAAGACAGTTACTTCCTTTAACCTTTGAAGCAGATACTCTTCAAAAAAATAGTGAATGGAGCATCCCAAATGTAGACATTAAAGACACACCACGTTTTGGATGGAGAGGTTTAATGTTAGATGTATCTCGTCATTTTTTTGGTAAAGAGTACGTTCTAAAAACAATTGATCGATTGGCATCTCATAAAATGAATGTACTGCATTTACACTTAATCGACGATCAAGGTTGGAGAATTGAAATCAAAAAGTACCCAAAACTAACCGAAATTGGAGCCTGGAGAGCTGATAAAGAAGATTTACACTGGAACACAAGAAACATTAAAAGACCCACTGATAGTGTGAAATATGGCGGCTTTTATACCCAAGAAGATATTAAAGAAATTGTAGCCTATGCTAAAACCAAACAAATTACTGTAATTCCAGAAATTGAATTGCCAGCCCATGTTACAAGTGCAATAGCTGCATACCCACATTTATCTTGTAAAAATAAACAGGTAGCAGTGCCTTCTGGAGGTGTATGGCCAATTACGGATATTTATTGCCCAGGAAAGGAAACTACTTTTGAGTTTTTAGAGGATGTATTATCAGAAGTACTGAATTTGTTTCCTTCCAAGTACATTCATATTGGAGGCGATGAAGCAACCAAAACAAATTGGAAAACCTGTGCACATTGTCAACAAAGAATGCGAGTTGAAAATCTAGATAAAGTAGAAGAGTTGCAAAGCTATTTTGTAAAGCGTATCGAAAAATTCATCAACTTAAAAGGAAGAAAATTAGTTGGTTGGGATGAAATTTTAGAAGGTGGTTTAGCCCCAGACGCAACAGTTATGAGCTGGAGAGGTTTTAAAGGAGGTATAGAAGCTGCTAAAAAAGGACATGATGTAGTAATGACTCCTGGAGAATTTTGTTATGTGAATTTATACCAAGGACCTTACGATGTTGAACCCATTGCACAAGGCGGTTATTTACCACTACATAAAGTCTATAATTTTGACCCCGTTCATGAAAGTATGTCCGTAGCAGAAAGCAATCATGTTTTAGGTGGTCAAGCAAATTTATGGTCTGAGTTTGTACCTACAGAATCGCATTCTGAATATATGATTTTCCCCAGATTGGCTGCTATGTCAGAAGCGTTATGGTCAGAAAAAAAGAATAAAGATTGGGCCGATTTTTCATCTAGATTATTACAACAATTTAAAAGGTATCAAGTGCAAGGAATTAATTATTCTGAAAGTGCTTTTTTAATTTCTGGAGAAACAAAAGTTGGCATAGACAACAAAACAATTCATTTAATTTTGCAAAACGAATTTCCAGAATCAGAAATTCGATATGTCTTAAATAGTGATGACCTCTCTAAAAACACACTAAAATATACTGCACCAATTCAAGTAACAAAGACAACACAAATAAAAGCTTCATTGTTTAGAAATGATACACCTGTTGGCCGGCCTTATGTAAAAACAATTAAGTTTCATAAAGCCATGGCTAAAAAAGTGAGTTATCAAACGAAACATGAAAAAAAGTATGTAGGTGCTGGCGCCATAAACTTAGTAGACGGTTTAAGAGGCAGTAAAAATTTCTTTGATGGCAAATGGCAAGGTTGGCTGAGTAAAGACATGGAGGTGACCATAGATTTAGAAACGTCACAGTTTATCAATAAAGTTACTGTAAGTGCCATGGAAGACCAAGGTCCAGATATATACTACCCCGTACAGATTGAAGTATTCACTTCTTCTGATGGAAATAAATTTACGAAACAAGTAATATTTCATAGACCTTACAAAGCAAATCCAACTACAACCTTAGGCGAGTTTGAATTGAATTTCCCTAAAAAAACAAGATCTAGATATATCAAAATAATAGCAAAAGTATTACCAAAAAATCCAGAACCTAATAGAGGTGTCTGGCTTTTTGTTGACGAAATAATAGTAGAATAGCCTAATAATTTTATAGAATGAAAACAAGAACTCAATCCTTTATCCTCGCTTTTCTAATGCTTTTCAGCATCCAATTCGGAATTGCTCAAACCTTAGATCCTGTACTAGAAAACCCAGCTATTGTTGAGTTAAATAAGCTAAATGCAAGAGCTTCCTTTTTTGCTTTTGAAAGCAAATCGTTGGCATTAAAAAACGATCTTGACAACGCTAGTAATTACAAACTTTTAAATGGGATTTGGAAATTTAACTGGTCTAAAAACCCTGAATCTCGCCCCACAGATTTTTATAAAGAAACGTATTCTACTGCTAAATGGGATGCAATTAAAGTACCTGCCAATTGGGAAGTAGAAGGTTATGGAGTTCCAATTTATGTAAATGCTTCATACCCTTTTCAGCAAGGACATTTGGCACCACCAGATATTCCAGATGGGTACAATCCTGTTGGCTCTTATAAACGTGATTTTCAGCTTCCAAAAAATTGGGATGGGAAAGAATTATTTGTCCATTTTGGTGCTGTAAAATCGGCGTTTTACATTTGGGTTAATGGGAAGAAGGTTGGCTATAGTCAAGGATCAAAACTACCTGCAGAATTTAACATTACTAACTTTGTAAAGAAAGGAACGAACTCCATTGCATTAGAAGTATACCGATGGAGCGATGGTAGCTATTTAGAATGTCAAGATTTTTGGAGAATATCTGGAATAGAAAGAGATGTGTATTTATATGCAAGACCTAAAGTACATCTTAAAGATTACTTTGCGAAAGCCGGTTTAACTACTAATTATAAGGATGGTGTTTTTAATTTAGAATTGGATTTAAACAATGTACATTCAAAAAAACAAAAAGGAAGTATTGCTATTGAAATCACAAAAAATGGAACAACACAGTATGCAGCCACTTCTAAATACACAATTGCAAAGAACTCGAGTAAGAGTGTTCAATTTAAGGCTACCATAAAAGATGTAGAACCATGGTCTGCAGAAATCCCTGAACTATACCAATTAAACATTAGCATTAAAAATAAAAAAGGGAATACTCTTGAAGTGATTTCAAGAAAACTTGGATTTAGAACTTCTGAAGTTAAAAACGGAAACTACTTAATAAATGGGAAACCTATTTTGTTTAAAGGGGTAAATAGACATGAGCATAATGCTAAAAAAGGACATGTTGTTTCTAAAGAAGAAATGTTGCTAGATATTAAAATTTTTAAAGAAAATAACATCAATGCTGTAAGAACCAGTCATTACCCTAATGATCCATATTGGTATGAGTTGTGTGATACATATGGCATCTATGTCATTGACGAAGCCAATATAGAATCTCACGGAATGGGTTATGCCATGGATAGAACTTTAGCAAACAATCCTACCTGGTTAAAGGCACATCTAGAACGCGTAAAAAGAATGATAGAAAGAGATAAAAACCATCCTTCTATTATTATTTGGTCTTTAGGAAATGAAGCTGGAAATGGCTATAACATGTATGAGTCATATCTGCTTGCAAAACAACTAGACAACACAAGACCCACTCAATATGAGCGTGCGATGTATGAATGGAATACAGATATATTTGTACCTATGTATGCAACTCCAGCAGATATGGAAAAGTATGCCAAAAACACATTCATGTCCAAACCACTAATCCAGTGTGAGTACGCACATGCCATGGGAAATAGCCTTGGTGGATTTAAAGAATATTGGGATTTGTTTGAAAAATATGACAAATTACAAGGTGGGTTTATTTGGGATTATGTTGATCAAGGATTAAAAACCATCAAAAACGGGAAAGAAATCTATGCTTATGGTGGTGATTTTGGACCTAAAGGAACTCCTAGTGACAATAATTTTTTAAACAACGGATTGGTACAGCCAGATAGAAAGCTCAATCCACATATGCAAGAGGTAAAACACATTCATCAAGACATTAAGTTTTACAAGAACGATCTTTCAAAAGGAAAAATTGATATCAAAAACTGGTACTTTTTTAAAGATTTAAGCAATTACGCATTCCAATGGGAGCTATTAGCAAACGGAAAACTTGTAGAAAAAGGTGAATTAAAGAATGTAAATATTGCTCCTCAAAGCAAAATAACAGTGAGCATTCCATATCAACAAAACTTTAAAAAAGAAACGGAGTATTTTCTAAACATCAAAGCCCTTTTAAAAACGGATGAAGCTTTAGTTGCTAAAAATTATGTCATGGCTTTTGAGCAGTTCCAATTGAATACACCTACAATTTTTAAACCTAAAAAAGTTACAGACATAGTAGATTTTAAAGAACAAAATAATTTAATTGTAGTAAAAGGAAAAACATTTACCATTCAGCTTAACAAAAAAACTGGAAACTTGGACCATTTTGTATACCATGGAAAATCGTTACTTAAAAAGGGCCCTCAGGTTAATTTTTGGAGAGCTCCTGTAGACAATGATTTTGGTGCCAAGTTACAAGTAAAATTTTCTGAATGGAAAACTACTGCCAAATCAAAAATTGTAAAAACAAACATAACCACGCTTTCAAAAACAAAAATTGCCATTGCATTTACAAAAGAACTATTTAATAAAGATGCTGTGTATACACAAACTTTTATCGTTGATGGTAATGGTGTTATTGAAGTAGTGAATGATTTAAAAGCAATAAAAGGAGTACATTCTGGACTATTTAAATTTGGAAATGAGATGGTGCTGTCAGACAAGTATCAAACCATAGAATGGTATGGAAAAGGACCTTTCGAATCATATTCAGACAGGCAACATGCAGCAAAAGTAGGCATATACAAAGGTAAAATAAGTGATCAATATTTCCCTTATATTCGCCCTCAAGAAACTGGAAACAAAAACGACGTACGTTGGTTAAAACTGACACAAAAAGATGGTTCAGGAATTAAAATTTATGGCAAAAAACCCGTATTTGCGTCAGCATTAAACTTTAGTAAAGAAGATTTAGATTCAGGAAAAACGAGAACACAACAACACGCAGGAGAGTTGACACCTCGTAAAGAGGTATTTGTAAACATAGACGGATTTCAACAAGGATTGGGAAGTATCAATAGTTGGGGAAGATTGCCTTTAAAACCCTATCGCTTACCCTATCAATCTTACAAATATTCGTATTGGATTGTACCTATTAGTAAGTAAATTAAAAATGTATTATGTTATACATATTAAAAGAATTATTATATTAGCAACTCATATTATACAATTATCATGAAGCAGGCATTGGTTTTTCTTTTAAGTATTTTTCTAATTTTTTCAATACAAGCACAAGAAAACAACGAAATTTTCAACTGGTCAACAACTCAAAACATTCCAAATAAAGTTGGTTTGAATGGTGCATTCACTGGTATTCATAATGACGTTCTTATTTTTGCTGGTGGTGCAAATTTTCCAGATATACCTGTTTGGGAAGGAGGGAAAAAACATTGGTATGACAGCATTTATGTACTTCAAAAAAAAGGAGATACATCTGAATGGGTTTCTAATCAAGAAATAAAATTACCTAAACCGCTCGCAAACGGAGTATCAATAGCAACTAAACAAGGAATCCTCTGTATTGGAGGAGACAATGCTGATGGGGTATATACTGATGTTTTTTTAATCAAATGGAATGTATCTACTAAGAAAATAGAAATAGAGATATTGCCTTCTTTACCCATTTCTTTAGCAAATATGGGTGCGAGTATGGTTGACAATACTGTGTACCTCATTGGAGGTCAAGATGCAAAAGGAAGCGCTTCAAAAGCTCATTTTTTATCTTTCAATCTAAAAACAACACTAACTAGAAAAGTACATACATGGCAACAACATGAGGATTTCCCTGGTAAAAGTAGAATTCAGCCAGTAGTTGTAGGACAAAGCAATGGACATCAAGATTGTTTGTACGTATTTAGTGGGACACATTACAATCCTAAAGCTGAACTTACACATGAAATGCTTGGAGATGTATATCAATTTGATCCTAAAAAGAATATATGGACTCAGAAAAATTCCATTCCAAATAACCAAACTCCATTAGTATCACAAGGGTTTATTGCAGCAGCGCCTGCTTTAAAAAAAGGAGATTCTCACATCTTAATTTTTGGCGGTGCCGGTGGCCCTCAACAACATCTTGCTAAACGATTAGAAATAGGAAATCAAATAAAAGCAACAACAGACGTACAACAAAAAGACAGTTTAAAACAAATTGCTAAAGAACTAGTAAAAACCACCTCTTTTTCAAAAACAATTTGGGCGTATCATACTATTACAGATACTTGGAGTAAACGAGGAGAAATACCTCACAAAACTCAAGTGGTTGCAACGGCATTAGATTGGAATGGAGCGATTATTATTGCCGGGGGAGAAATACGTCCTGGAGTAAGAACAAATGCCATAACAAGAGCCACTCAGAAACCATACGAAGCCAATTTTGGAACAGCTAATTACATCACTTTAATTGTTTATTTACTATTAATGATCTTCATGGGTTGGTATTTTTCTAGACGCAACAAAACTACCAATGATTACTTTTTAGGAGGTGGAAGAATACCTTGGTGGGCAGCTGGTTTAAGTATTTATGCAACGATGCTCAGTGCCATCACTTATTTATCTCAACCTGCTCTTGCCTATTCATTTGATTGGCAAGCATATTTAGGATACTTCACCATCTTAATGATTGTTCCAATTGTAATTACTTTTTACTTACCTTTTTTTAGAAAACTAAAGGTTACAACCGCTTACGAATATTTAGAAAAACGATTTAATGTAACTATTAGAATGTTTGGAAGTACTTCATTTATCCTTTTTCAATTAGTACGAATGGGAATTGTAGTGTATTTACCAGCATTGGCTTTATCTACCGTTGTTGGAATGGATATCTATTTGGCCATCATCATTATGGGAATTCTGGCCATCATATATACGTATATGGGAGGAATAGAAGCCGTAATTTGGACTGATGTGGTACAGGTTATAGTGCTGGTTCTAGGATTGGTTGCTGGATTGATTTTTATAGGAATAGAAATTGGTGATGTCGGGTATATTTTTGAAACTGCCTATAATGACAGTAAGCTACAAATGGTAGACTTCAGATTTAGCTTTACAGAAGTAGTAACATGGTCTTTGTTCTTAGGTTCATTTGCTTTAAATTTCGCACCATATACTACAGATCAAGCGGTAGTACAACGATACATGACGACATCAAGTGAGAAAGAAGCGAGAAAAAGCATATGGTTAAACGGTATCATAGCGATTCCTGCAGGTATCTTAATTTTTACCATGGGAACCT
>Ga0105355_10002797_pt1 | contig 15627 bp, 10 predicted proteins | sample GOMGulsemesocosm_2_FD_83508 | JGI IMG/M metagenome (GOLD analysis project Ga0105355, IMG submission 83508) | Methane-oxidizing microbial communities from mesocosms in the Gulf of Mexico - GOM9C Gulf of Mexico | ecosystem: Environmental > Aquatic > Marine > Cold seeps | place: Gulf of Mexico... | reverse complement strand
TAATGGTTTTGCTGACGCGACTAATATAGTTAACCCATTTGTTATGGAGCCTACAGGGGTTATGACCGTTAAGTTCGATAATATTCGTTATGTGAACAAATAACGCAGTTAAACCCTAAGTGTGTTGGGCGCATCAGCGCCCGTTTTCCAGCTGTATATGTATTTCATCCTTCTATACAGCGATAACATAAAATAAATGGTAGGTAAGTTATGAAAACAACTAATTTTAAAAAAACAAAAATAGCGGCTTCAATAGCTATGATGTTAGGTACTGCTTTTTCTTTACCGGTATTTGCCGAAGAAGCCGACACCGTAAAAGCGGTATCAGAAAAACTTAGTGATAATGTAAATAAAGATGAAGTCGAAGTGATTGAGGTGCAAGGTATCAGAGGCAGTCTGATGCGTTCTATGAATGTTAAAAGAGATATGTCAGGTGTCGTTGATGCCATTTCATCAGAAGAAATGGGTAAATTTCCTGATACCAACTTAGCTGAATCATTGCAGCGTATTACCGGTGTAACGGTAAGTCGTAGTAACGGTGAAGGTAGTCAAATAACGGTACGTGGCTTTGGACCAGACTTTAACTTAGTTACCTTAAATGGCAGACAAATGCCAGGTACAGGTAATAGCCGCTCTTACAGCTTTGAAAATTTATCCTCAGATGGTGTTTCAGCCTTAGAAGTTTATAAAACAGCACGAGCAGCAAACCCAACAGGTGGCTTAGGGGCAACAGTAAATATTGTTACCAGTAAACCTCTGTCTAGCCCGGGTGAAAAGTTGTCACTTTCAGCAAAGGCTATACATGATAGCTCAAATGAAGAGGGCGATAATGTAACACCTGAGTTTTCAGCACTTTATTCTAATAGCTTTTTAGATGATAGTTTAGGTTTCGCCTTTTCGGTAAACCATCATCAAAGAGATTTTCAACAACAAAGTGCTAATATTCAAGGTTGGCAAGCTAATGTTGATTTGCCAACGGGCTTAGCAGAATCAAAAGTTGTTGATCCTCGCCCATTAGATGCGGATGGAAATCGAGTAGGTAATCACTTTTTCCCACGCGATATGAACTATGGCATTAATAATGTTGAGCGTGAGCGTACTAATGGTCATGCTATTGTGCAATATGCACCAAATGATGACCTTATAATTTCGGTTGATTATACCGGTACCAATGCTATTACAGGCTCTAACTCTATTGGCTGGGGGATGTGGAATGACTATGGCGGTAATATAAATGCTTATGAATTAGATGCCAATGGTACTGTAGTCTATGCTGATATCAGTGGTAATGATGGTTCATACACAGCGTCACGTTCAACCACAGAAGTTAAAGAGCAATCCATTGGTTTAAATATTGATTGGCAAGTTAATGATTCACTATTCTTAACCCTAGATTATCATGACTCGAGCAATGAAACAGATAATGGTGCGGATAAAGGGCTAGGTAGCCATGGTTCGTTAGTGTTAGGCTCTGATCAACTAAATACCAAGATTTATGATTACCGCACAGGTGATGTACCCTCTGCTGAAATTTTATGGAAAAACGGCAGCAATGAATTATCTCCAATTGAAATTGATTCACATTTTAGTCAATTTGTTCATTCACCAGGCAAAGCAACGGTAGAACAAGTTCAGCTTGATGGTATTTGGGACAATAATAATTTTGATATTCCTTTAGTTGATATTAAATTTGGTATTGCACGCACCGAGCAAGAAATGAGTGGCTCTAATGCCTGGAGTGGCTTAATTGGTGGTTTCTTATTTAACCCATCATACACAGCCATGCTGCCAGATGGCATGTTTACTAAACATTCTACCAGTGGTTTTCTTGATGCAATTGACGGCGGTGGCAGTGATTTAGATCCACATTATTACTACACCTTTGATTTTGATGAAGTAGTCGCACGTTCAGAGGCCTTTTTAACTAATGAAGAGCTAGGCGGTGATGATTACTTTGCTACAACGGCTTACCATGACATGGGTACATTTTCTCAAGGCGGAGTGCAAGAAGACACTACCAGTGTATATATTGACTCTTCTTGGGAGTTCGACTTAGCCGACTTCCCTGTGCAAATTAATGTAGGTGCTCGTTATGAGCAAACTGATGTTACCAGTACCGTGATGCAGCCTGTGCCAACTGATGTTTGGTGGAAAGGTGGTAGTGAATGGCATACCCAATATTTACCAGGGGAAAATAACTTCCTGACGATGGAAGGTGAACATGATGTGTTCTTACCTATGATAGATGTTCGTGTTGATTTAACCGACGAGTTGGTTAGCCGGGTTTCATGGGGGAAAACAATTTCTCGTGCACCTTTAGGCTCTCTTGCTGGTGGGAGAAGCTTATCGGGCAGCCCCAAAATAGGCTCTCGTAATGGCGGCGAAGGTAATACTAATTTACAACCTTTTGAATCAACAAACTTTGATCTTAGCCTTGAGTATTATTATGGCGAAGGTAGTTATGCCTCAATTGGTTATTTCAATAAAGACGTTAAAAACTTTGTTGGTAGTCAGATCACCGAAACAAGTATTGATGGTTTTAATGATATTTACCAAGGACCACGCTGGCAACAAGCGGTATCAGATATAGAAGGTCGTGGTGAACAAGCAACCAATGATGCTATTTTTGCTCAAATGCAAGCCAATGGCTCAGCACTTAATGAACAAGGCTATTTAGTACCCAACGCTGATGATCCAGCAATGTTATGGGATATTACACAACCATTTAACGCCGCTGATACTAAAAATGTTTATGGTGTTGAAGTTGCCCTGCAGCACTTAATCGGAGAAACCGGTTTTGGTTTTGGCATTAATGCCACCTTGGTTGAAGGTGATGTTGAATTTGATGTTAATAGCCTAAGCCAACAAACACCGCTTACCGGTTTAAGTGATTCTGCTAACTTCCAAGCTTTTTATGAAAAGCATGGCCTGTCAGTAAAAGTGACTTATGCATGGCGTGATGAGTATTTAATTGGTGTAGGCCAGGCACAAGGTTCATCAGATAACCCTCCGCAGTTTGCTAAAGAGTTTGGTCAGTGGGATATGAGTGTTAACTACGATGTCACTGAGCGCTTCACGGTATTCTTTGAAGGTGTCAATCTCAACAATGAAACTGAGCAAGGCTTTGGCCGATATGAAGAGCAGTTCTTATTTGCTCGAGAATATGGTCCTCGTTACGCCTTAGGTATGCGTTATAGCTTTCAGTAATACCTTTTAGTTATACCGTTTAGGGTATTACTAGCACAATTGGCATGTAACAAGGTTGTTATATGCCAATTTCAACATTATTTCGAATGAGCTATTAAGCACCTTGGTGAATACATAACTCAAAACGAAAACTTTCATCACTTTTCAAATCGTAGGAATTCTGCTCATGGCTAGCACATCAGTAATTCTAGAGTCTCAGGGTCAAGTTAACCCGGCAGAGTTGCCAAAAAACAATCAGTTTGCGCTGATTTCATTAACGACATTATTTTTTATGTGGGGCTTCATTACTTGCCTCAATGATATTTTAATCCCTTACTTAAAGGGAGCCTTTGCACTTTCATATACTAAAGCGATGTTAGTACAGTTTTGCTTTTTTGGTGCTTATTTTATTGTTTCATTACCTGCAGGCAAGTTAGTAGGAAAAATAGGTTATAAAAAAGGCATAGTTACAGGCCTGACGGTAGCATGTATAGGTTGTTTGCTTTTTTATCCTGCTGCTCATATGGCTGAGTACGGCCTATTTTTAATGGCGCTATTTGTTTTGGCAGCTGGCATCACCATTTTACAAGTTTCTGCAAACCCTTATGTTAGTGCATTGGGACCAAGTAAAACGGCATCATCACGCTTAACCATGACACAGGCCTTTAATGCTCTAGGAACAACGGTGGCACCATTTTTTGGTGCTTGGTTAATTTTTAATGGCGTTGAAGCAGGTTTAGAGTCTAGCCTTGGACAGACTGAAACGGCAAGTGCTTCAGCCGTCAAAATTCCTTATCTATTACTCGCTGCAAGTTTACTGGCGTTAGCTTTTATCTTTTCAATAATGAAACTGCCAGACTTAGGCAGGAATCAACAAGAAAAATCCTCATCAAGTAACGCATGGCAATTTCGTCATTTAAGGTTAGGTGCCTTTGGTATTTTCCTTTATGTCGGCGCTGAAGTCTCAATTGGCAGTTTTTTGGTGAGCTTTTTGAGTGAACCATCCATTGCCGGTATGCAAGAGTCAGAAGCCGCTCAATTTATTGCCTATTATTGGGGCGGCGCTATGGTTGGCCGCTTTATTGGTGCTGTTGTTATGCAGCATATTGCTGCCGGCAAGGTTCTCGCCTTTAATGCGCTGATGGTTATTGTCTTAATCGGTTTTGCCATAAGCTTTGATGGCGCTATTGCTATGTGGTCAATTATTGCGGTAGGCCTGTTTAATTCAATTATGTTTCCAACCATCTTTAGTTTGGCTATTCAAGATTTAGGTGAGGCGACCAGTAATGCTGCGGGTGTGTTGTGCCTAGCCATTGTTGGTGGTGCTATTGTGCCATTAATGCAAGGGGTATTGGCCGATAGTATTGGTGTGCAACTCGCTTTCATTCTTCCTGCTGTTTGTTATGTTTTTATCGCTTATTACGGTGTGAGTGGCTCAAAGCCTAGCGCCGCGGCTCAAAAAGGTTAACCTCATGAAATATTCAAAAAAATACATATTAGCAACGCTGATCACTGCAAGTTTATCAGCTTGTAACAGCGAGCCAAGCAAGACCATTCATCTCGATAAACAAGAATCTAGTACGACTAGTCATGATTTATCTATATGGCCAAAAATACAGTCAGAAGTGACACAAGATGCGGAACTTGAAGCTAAGGTTCAACAATTGTTAGCTAAGATGACATTAGCACAAAAAGTTGCACAAATGATCCAGCCTGAGATACGAGATATTACGGTAGCAGATATGCGTAAATATGGCTTTGGCTCGTATCTAAATGGCGGTGGCGCTTTTCCAAATGATAATAAGCACTCAACACCACAAGATTGGATTAATTTAGCAGAAGCTATGTACCAAGCCTCAATTGATGATTCACTTGATGGTAGTACTATACCGACTATGTGGGGCACAGATGCTGTTCATGGTCATAACAATGTTATAGGCGCGACGCTGTTTCCACATAATATTGGTTTAGGTGCTGCCAATAACCCTGAGCTTATTGAGAAAATAGCAAAAGCAACCGCTACTGAGGTAATGACAACTGGCATTGACTGGGTATTTGCACCAACCGTTGCCACGGTTAGAGATGATCGCTGGGGCAGAACTTATGAGAGTTATTCTGAGGATCCTCAAATAGTAAAATCTTATGCGAGCGCAATTGTTCATGGTCTTCAAGGAACTGCAGGTAAAGACTTCCTTAGTGATGATCGTGTTATCAGTACGGTAAAACACTTTATTGGCGATGGCGGAACAGTCGCTGGTGATGATCAAGGCGACAACATAGCAACAGAGCAGCAACTATTTGATATTCATGCCCAAGGTTATGTTGGTGGCTTAACGGCTGGCGCACAGTCAGTAATGGCTTCTTTTAACAGCTGGCATGGTAAAAAACTTCATGGTAATGAATATTTATTAACTGATGTCTTAAAAGGCAAGATGGCCTTTGATGGCTTTGTTGTTGGCGATTGGAATGGTCATGGACAAATAAAAGGCTGTAGCAATGATAGTTGCCCTCAAGCGATCAATGCAGGTCTAGATATCTTTATGGTACCAACGGATGCTTGGAAACCTTTGCTGGAAAATACCATAGCGCAAGTTGAGCAAGGAGTTATTTCACAAGAGCGTATAGATGACGCAGTAACCCGTATTTTACGGGTTAAGTTTCGAGCTGGTTTATTTGATAAGCCAAGCCCAGCAAAACGAAAATTTTCAGGGCGAACAGAGCTTATTGGCAACGAAGCGCATAGAGATATTGCTCGCCAAGCGGTACGTGAATCTTTGGTGTTATTGAAAAATGACAAGCAGTTATTACCGCTTTCACCGAAAAAACACTTTTTATTAGCCGGAGATGCCGCCAATAATATTGGTAAGCAATCAGGGGGCTGGACTATTACTTGGCAGGGCACTAACAATGAAAACAGTGACTTTCCAGGAGGTAGCTCCATTTATGATGGTTTTGCCGCGAAAATAAATGCCGCTGGTGGTCAAATTCAGTTGAGCTCGGATGGTAGTTATCATGGTAAACCTGATGTTGCTGTCGTAGTTTATGGTGAAGAGCCTTATGCTGAAGGGCATGGTGACCGTGATAACTTGCTTTATCAACGTGGCAGTAAATCTGATTTAGCTTTACTTAAAAAGCTTAAGTCACAAGGGATTCCTGTCGTGTCAGTATTTATTAGCGGGCGCCCTATGTGGGTAAATGCTGAAATGAATACCAGTGATGCTTTTGTTGCCGCTTGGTTGCCAGGCTCTGAAGGTAAGGCTGTGGCAGATGTCTTACTAAGTGACCGTCAGGGCAATATCCAGCATGATATGAAAGGAAAGCTATCTTTTTCTTGGCCTAATTCGCCTTTGCAAGTTGTTAATCATTTAGATGATGATTATCAACCACTTTTACCTTATGGCTTTGGCTTAAAATATGGCGAAACCTCGACCTTGTTAAATAACCTCACTGAAAGCTATGAATTAAATGAGAATTTGGAAGTAGCTAGGCAGGTCTTTAATGGCAAAGTCACTAGCCCTTGGCAAATGCGCTTAACTGCCAATGAGCAAGAAGTGACTATTAGCTCGAGCGCTCAGGCTTTACCAGGTATTGAATACCGCACCGTTGATAAACTTATCCAAGAAGATGCATTTAAACTGACCATTGATGGTTCAACTGAAGCTGGCATTAAATTTATCAGTGGTAATGGCTTTCGTGAAGACCTCTCATCAGAGCAAGAGCATAATGCCGCTTTAATATTGACGTTAAAAAGACATCAAGCAGCAATAAGGCCTGTTATTTTATCAATGAACTGTGAAAGTTTGAGCGATAGTAAAGGCAGTTGCCATGGGGACGTTGATATAACTGAAGCATTAAACAGCACTAAAGAAAATGAGTGGTTTAATTTGTCAGTTGATTTGAACTGCTTCGCTAGGCAAGGTGTTGAGTTTGACAAAATTGTTGTACCAACTCAATTGCGTAGTGAAGGGGCGTTATCACTATCAGTGAGTAATATTCACTTTGAAGCAAATGCCGCTAAATTAGCTGATGTGCAGTGTCAGTAGTTAAGTTAAAAGGTATACAGACTATTAAGCCATCTTCTTGATAAGGAATGGCTTTTAAATTTACAGTCTTAATAAGGCAGTTATTGCTGTAGATTAAATTTGAGTACAATGAGCCAATCACGAATATTTTTTCTATACTTAACGAACAACTTTATTTGGGTTGTTCGTTTTGGTAAAAAAAATGTTATGCCTTGCAGTACTCACACTAGTTGTTTTTATTGGTGCCGCATCACTTTATTCAAATTTCAAACCTCTTTGGCAGCAACAAAAACACTTGGTCACTATTGCTGTCTCAAAAACTCCGTTATCTACACCTTTTTATGTAGCCAATGCTATTGGTGCTTTCGACGATACTTGTGTCAGTGTCACATTTGACGAGGTTGTAGGTGGTCAAAGAGCATTTGCAAAAGTTATGCGTGGTGAAGCAGATTTTGGCACCAGTTCTGATTCTGTTATTGCTTTTCAAAGTTTAGCGAATAGGGCGTTTGTTACTCATGCTGTATTTGTACAATCAGATAATGATGTAAAACTTATTACTCGACCATCAGCACAAATCAATTCAGCTTTGGACCTTAAAGGCAGGCGAATAGGTGTGACTAAAGGCACGGCAAGTGAATACTTTTTGAGTACCTTGTTAGCACTTGAAGGTTTAACCATAGAAGATGTACGACAGGTGCACTTTAAACCTGATGAACTTATCAATGGCTTTATCAATAATGATGTTGACGCCTTTGTTCCTTGGGAGCCCTTTGCTTTTAACAGCGCACAATTACTTGATAGCCAAATAAAAGTGCATGATACCAAAAGTTTAAACACCTTAAGTTTTAATTTGATTTCATTAGCTGCGGATAATGTATTGGTTAATAAAGCAAAGTGTATTATTGAAGGGCTAACTATTGCCATAGACTATATTGCTTCAAACCCTGATGAGTCCAAGAAAATTGTCATCAATAAATTGCAACTCTCGGCTGAATTTATTGAATGGGTTTGGCCTGATTATATTTTTAAGTTAGCTTTAAATCAGTCGCTAATATTAAGCATTAAATCTCAAGTTATTTGGGCTGTAGCAACTCAAATGACAGAGCATAATGAGATTCCTAACGTAGAGCTCTTTATTGACAGTCGAGCCATGTTGCAAGTCGCCCCTGGTGCGGTAAATATTCCTTTGTGATGGAACGATAATTATGACTTTAAGCTTATCACAGAGGATCTATTTTTTTACAATCATCTGCTGTCTGTTCTTTGCCGCTCTGCTTAGTAGTGTAATTTGGTCATCACAAACGGTAGAGCTTGCTTTTAGTCGAGATCAGTATGCTCAACAGCTTAATAACCAAACAATAATACTTAAGCAATTGATAACTAGCGATAATATTTATGCAAGTGATTACAGTGTTAGTCATTGGCAGGTTTTACAAGGAAGGTTAAGTGCGTTACTTAAATCTGCGCCACAATTAACGCCGCAGCAGCAAACGATTCAAAATAGTATTCAGAATCAGAATGAAAACCTAAAGCGTTTATTTACACAAATAACTAAGAATAAATTAAAGAATGCTAGTTCAGTCATAAAAAGCCACCTCAAAGCTAAGTTAATGACACAACTTGAAGCGATTAGATCTGACTCGTTGCAGTTATCTGCCATTGCTCATAATGACATTTATAACACTATCAAACATGAAGCTTTAATTATTATCTCTGTTTCTGGGGTTAGTATTTTCGTTTTATTATTTGGTGCATTTACTTTAACAGGCATAGTGAGAAAATCCCTTAATGAAGTGAAGCAAGCCTTTGAAAAGAATCACAGTGGCCATTTCGAAAAAATTAAGCTGTCCCATCAATCACAAGAGTTTGATGGCATAGTAAAAGCATTTAATACCATGAATCAGAAATTAAGTGAAAATACTGTTTCGTTAGAAGTGATGAAGAAGGTGGTTGAAGAAAGAACTCATGTATTAAAGGAGCTTTCCAATACAGATCCACTTACAAAAATAGCCAATCGTCGTGCACTATTTGAACGTGCAAATATGGAATTTTCTCGTGCGTTAAGAAGTAAAAATAAACTTATTTTATTACTATTAGATTGTGACTTCTTTAAAGAGATTAATGATAAGTTTGGACATATAATTGGTGATGAATTCTTAATACATATTTGTGATGTTTGCCGACAAGAAATCAGAGATATAGATTTTTTAGCCCGGTATGGAGGAGAAGAGTTTATTATTGTTCTCCCTAATTGTGACCTTTTGGGAGGGATAGAAACAGCCAACCGAATTCAGTGCTCATTAGCTAATCATTGTGTGGCAGTTAAAGATAAAGAAGTCTGTGTGACCTTAAGTATTGGCGTTAGCATGCTTAGTGAGCGGCATAAAAACTTAGACCAATTAATCAATGATGCGGATAAAGCCATGTATCAGGCTAAGAAGAATGGTCGCAACCGCATTGAAGTACTTACCCCACCAAACCTGCATTAAGTCAGTTTGCTAATATCTACCATCTTTTACATTGTTGTTACATATCTTGAAACAAGTTATCGATTGCTGAAATCCCTCGCTGTTATAGACTGTTCACTAGCCTCAACTGTGTAGAATTCACTCAATAGTGGCTACTACACAACCCATGAGTAATATAATAATAATTAGGGATAAAATATGTTCATCAAAAAAGTTCAAGGTAGAGTTACCGCTAAACTGGCGGCATTTTCTGCAATAAGTTTATTGGCTGTTAGTGCGCCACTTTTAGCGGGTACTGTTGATTTATCAGGACGAAGTAAAGGTGATATGCAGCAAGATGCAGGTCGAAAACCAGCGGAAATTATCAAATTCTCTGGTGTTAAACAAGGTGACAAAGTGCTTGATTTACTCGCTGGCGGTGGTTACTACTCTGAGCTGTTATCACGTGTTGTTGGTGAGCAAGGCGAAGTAACGCTACAAATACCTAAAGCTTATCTTAAGTATGCTAAAAAGGTCTTAGATGTACGTCTTGCCAATGACAGACTAAAAAATGTTAGTTATTTACTCAGTGAAGCCGATGACCTTAAATTAGCAAGTAATCAATATGACAGTGCTTTTTTAGTACTTGGTTTTCATGACATGTTTTTTCAAGATGATGGCTGGAATTTCACAGCCGATGAAGTGATGCCACAAGTACTCAAATCACTTAAAAAAGGTGGCAAATTATTAGTCATAGATCATGATGCTGCAGATAAAAGTGGTATCAGAGATGTTAAATCTCTACATAGAATTGACAGTGACTTTGTCAAAGCTGACCTGGAAAAGCGAGGTTTTAAACTCATCAAAACGTCAAAGCTGCTTGAAAATTCAGAGGACGATCATACTAAGTTAGTGTTTGTGCCTGAGCTTCGTAGAAAAACAGATCGTTTCGTGATGTTATTTGAGAAAATATAACAACAAAGATAGTACTACCCCTAGTAGGTGACACTTGCTGAGGTGATGCAAACTAAGCATCACTTTATCAAGTATCATTGCTTTTACTTCCCCTAGGTAAATCTTACTCTTAATGCTGGCCAAGTAAATTAATAACCTCAGCCGCTAGTTTACAAAAACTGTAAAAATCCTTGAACAGCGTGGAAATCATGGTTTACTCGCCAATTTAGCAAAGTATGATCTTAATCATGTTGAAGCATATCTATACCCTTAAAGTATCGACATTAAAATTTAACCTATAAGTCTAAGGGTGAGACAAAGATGTCGTATGAAATGAACTTTGGCCAAAGCTACAATGAACAATTACCTAGTTTAGGTGAAACCATGAGTGAAGTGATCCGCTTTTTTGGTGGTCAACATATCTACGGTGTTGGCGGAGACTTTGCAGCCAACTTAATTGCCGCCCTTAGTGATAATGAGCATGGTGATGGCATTCAAATAAATCCATCAAGCAATGAAATGCATGCGGGTTTTTCAGCGTGTGCACAAGCTGAAATTGATGGCATGGGTTTTTGTTTAACAACGTATATGGTTGGTAGTTTACCTTGTACTAGTGCCGCGGCTTTGGCGGTAACTGAAGGTTTACCTGTGGTCTTTATATCTGGAGCACCTGCAGAAAGTGAAGTTAATCAAGTTGCTATTCACCATACCATTCACCCCAATGCTTCTTGGAAAGCTGAATATGATAATGCTTTAGAAGCATTTTCAGCCTTAGGTATGCGAGTAGAGCGCTTGCAGGGACAGCGCGTGGAAGGGCATCCTAATATCGCTGGCCAGCGTTTTTGTCAAATTGTGGCGGAAGCTTATAAAAACAAACAGCCGGTATTTATTGAAGTACCGCGTGATCAAGTTTTTGCTAAAACTCAACCCATTAAGCTGCCTAAGTCATTAGATAATATTTGTTGTGGCAGTAATATTTTGGCGGGTACCGAATTAATTGTAGAGAATATTCTCAGCAAGCTCGAGCAAGCTCAATCACCTATGTTGTATCTTGGTGATCGCCTCAAACATAATGACAAGCTTAAAAGTCTTATTTTAGCCTTTGCTGAAAAATTTAATATTCCTTATGCCACCACGTGGTTTGCTAAGGGCTTATTTGATGAATATGCACCATTGTGTTTAGGTGCTTATAATGGTGTATTTACACAAACTGTGGGCAGGCAGTATATTGAAAAATCAGCAGACTATGTTATTGATGTCGCCACCAGTATTTTTCCACAAGATTGTAATATTGCCTTTGCTACGGGCACTCATAAAATTGAGAGCTTTGAAAACAAAACTCTGCTCAAAGGTGGTTCACTGCTAGAAAAAGATCTAGTTGCTATATTTGAGGGATTACTGGCAGCCAATAGCAAAACATTTAATTTTAATCTCTTTACTGCGCAAGCTAGCGACCAATACATAAATGTAATGGCTAATGGTGGCGATGACATAGACTTTAACAACTTGGCACAAACACTTAATGACTTGCAAGGGCAAGACGATGACACTTATGTCTATTTACCTGAAGTTGGTAACTCATATTTTGCCAGTTACAGTCTGAAAGTACGTCAATCAAAGTTAGGTCGATCATGGCTTACAAATCCCTGGTATGGTGCGATGGGTACAGCCTTACCTTATGCACGAGTAGTAGTACAGCGCCTGAAAGAGAAAGCTAAGCAGGAAGAACAAGGACAACTATCGAATGAGCGTGCGGTGGTTATAATTGGTGATGGTGGTTTTCACTTTCAGCTCAATGAACTGATTCACCTCTTAAAAGATCAAACTGACGTTACTATTATTTACATGCGTAATAATATTTTTCACTTAGGGAAAAGTGGTGATGGTGCAATTTATCACTGTAATGATAAGGAGTTTGATGTACATAGTTTGGTCAAAGCTTATCAAGGCCAAAGTAGAACCTGTACCAATGTTGGAGAGTTTAAAGACTACTTTAAAGTCTGTAAGCAACAGTCAGGCATTTCACTGATTGAAGTACTGGCAAAGCCCATTGAAGAAAGACAAAGTAATGAATTGAGGCTACTTAACTTATATATCAAATCACAAAATGGTCAGCCTGATGCGGTAAAAGCATGGCAAGCAATAACTCAATGATCATCGCACGGTTATTTTAAGGTGAGGCTGAAACTTTCGTAAGCTTTAAAAGTATGTGATATTAATGAATATATTTTTAAAGCTTTTGGGAGTTTATATTGAGAAAAGTACTCATTTTTGGCAATTCAGCTAGCGGTAAATCAACGTTAGCAAAGCAATTAGCTACGTCAGAGCAATTAGCTCACTTAGATCTTGATACGTTAGCTTGGCAACAGACAAACCCACCGACTCGTACACCTTTAGCTGAAAGCTCGCTAGCTATTGAACAATTTATTAATCAACGTGATAGCTGGGTTATTGAAGGGTGTTACACCGACTTACTTGCAATAGCAGAAGCTGCTTCATCAGAAGTGATTTTCATGAATTTGGCTATAGATGAATGTATTAGTAATGCTAAAAAACGCCCATGGGAACCACATAAATATGACTCAAAATCAGCGCAAGATGCTAATTTATCTATGTTAATCGATTGGATCTCTCTATATGAAACACGAGAAGATACCTTTTCTAAAGCTGCTCATGAAGAGTTTTATCAAAACTATACGGGCGCTAAACAAATGCAAACATTTAATACTGGCTTGAAATAGTGATTAGCAATATTGAGTGTAGTTAACATTACAGTCACTCCTAGCAAAAACTTGTCTATAGTTATACTCAACAACGATTGTCAATGGGTTAAGTATGAGCAAGTTCTTTGCAAGAGCAAAAAATTATTACTGGGCTTCAATAGTGATGTCGCTAGGCGTGTTATATAGCTTAACGCAGCAAGACTTTATTGCTGTAGGCATTTTCTTAATCTTATCAGCATGTCTGATTGCCATAGGTTTTATCAAAAGCCGCAGGTAATAATTTCACCATAGAATGTCTACTCTTTAGCTAAGAGTTTAAAGGAGTTGGCGCTATTCCTGTTTGTTTGCACACTCTTTTTCTTTACGTTTAACTATTCGGTTTTCCACTTGCACCATTTTTATCGTTTGTTCAACCATAGGGTCTGGGCTAAACATTTGAACAAAAATACCAAAAGCGATGGCAATGCCTCTACGCTTTTTGGCAACTTTTAATAACCAACAGGCAATAATTGCCAGTAAAATAAAGACTAACCAAGGGGCTAGCATAACAAAAAATAAATTTTCCATGGGGAGATATCCTAAAATAAACAATTAATTTCCTTATGAGCAATGCATAAGGAATGACGTAAAAGTTAAATTAAGATGTTTGTTGCAGTTGTAGCTTTGCTTGGTAGCTATTTTTTTGGCTGTACAGAGTGTTTTGTGCACCTAGGATATGTGTGTGAATGCTGAGTTGTGCTTGATATAACTGCCTTACCTGTGTTTGTGCTTCAATTTGCATAAGGTTTATATCAAGTTTGTTAATTTCGCAAAGAAAAACGTGGATGATGAGAGTGTCATCATTAGTTTGTTGTAGTAGCGACAGTAGGCTTGTTTGTAATTTTGAGTGCGTAAATTGCTTGTAGGCAAAGTCGTTAAGCACAGTGTTGCTATTGAACAGATTTACTTTATTATCACTTACTGCAACGGCGTGATAGTTTTTCTCTAATACCGAAGATAATGGTACGGCAAGTGCCGAATGTAATGAGAGGGATGCACTAAGTAGTAATAAGAGCTTAACCAAAAAATTCTGCAATCTACCCTCCCTAATTAAATACTTTTCTTTTCGTTAATTAATAACTGAGGGTAAAAAATACTTTTTCAAGCTCAGAAATAAAAATCCGGCACTTGGCCGGATTTTTAACTTTCTTATTTAATAATAAATATTGCTAGCTTTTATTTACTCAACAATATCCATTTCTTCAATTAAGTTAGTGGCACCATCAACGTGCTCCATAACCCAAAGCATGTAACGTACATCAACGTGAATTGAGCGGTTTAACTTAGTATCGTAATCCCAATCACCAATGATACTTTCATACACACCATCAAACACTAAACCAACAAATTCAGCTTTATCGTTAAGTGTAGGTGAGCCTGAGTTCCCACCAGTAATATCTAACGTACCTAAGTAGTTAACAGGTACTGAGCCGATTGCTGGTTTTGCATAATCACCGTAGTGTTTCTTGTTGATTAGATCTAATTGCTTTTTCGGTGCATCAAATGGTGCAACACCGGTATCTTTAGCAACAATACCTTCAAGAGTGGTATAAGGTGTAGCTGTTAAACCGTCTTGTGGAGAGTAGCCTTTAACATTACCGTAAGTAATACGCAGTGTGCTGTTAGCATCGGCATATACAGGTAGGTTGTTATCATTGAAGTAAGCAATTAATGCTTCCATATACTTAGGGCGGTAAGCTTGGATATTACCAGCTAGCTCTTTTGACTGATCTTCAATGGCTTTACGCTCTTTAAAGCTAGTAACAGCTAATTGAATGAATGGGTCTTTACTGTTGTTAAAATCGCTTACTGACTTCTCCATCAGTGCTAAACGTTGCTCTTGAGAATTAAGCTTGGTGCTTTTGTACATTTTCTTTAACTGTTTACGTAACTTCTTCTCATTGAAGTTTTTAGCTGTGGTATTGTTTAAGCCAAAGAACTTGTCAAATGACTTAAGGCGCTCTGCTTTAGGCAGTGCAACATAGTGAGTAATCATAGCCACTAAGATTTCTTGATCAATTTTCTCATCAAAACGACGATCAACTGATTTCATACCTTGCTCAAAACGCGCTAAATCACGTTCTTGGTAACCACGTTCACGTTCAAGGTTTGGTTTTTGTTTCTCAATAGCTAAGCGATGTAAGCTTTTAGCAGTGCTTAACATTTTGCTGTAACGCATATAACCAAGAATCAAGTCACGTGCTTGTTGCTTGTCATCTTGTTTAACCAGTTTGTTTAAGCCAGTTAATGCTTTAC
>Ga0105355_10002795_pt1 | contig 15636 bp, 13 predicted proteins | sample GOMGulsemesocosm_2_FD_83508 | JGI IMG/M metagenome (GOLD analysis project Ga0105355, IMG submission 83508) | Methane-oxidizing microbial communities from mesocosms in the Gulf of Mexico - GOM9C Gulf of Mexico | ecosystem: Environmental > Aquatic > Marine > Cold seeps | place: Gulf of Mexico... | reverse complement strand
ATTTTAAATGCGCTACGACCTGCGTAAGTTGCATTTTCGCCTAACTCGTCTTCAATTTTCATTAGACGGTTATATTTAGCTATACGGTCAGAACGGCTTAATGAACCTGTTTTGATTTGACCAGTACCTGTAGCAACTACTAAATCAGCAATTGTTGTATCTTCTGTTTCACCAGAACGATGAGAAACAACCGCACTGTAACCTGCTCCAGATGCTTTATCAATCGCTTCTAAAGTTTCAGTTAAAGTACCTATTTGGTTTACTTTGATTAGGATTGAGTTAGCAATGCCTTTATCAATACCTTCTTGTAAGATAGCTGGGTTAGTAACGAATAAATCATCACCAACTAATTGGATTTTACCCGCTAGTTTTTCAGTTTGAACTTTCCAACCGTCCCAATCATTTTCGTCTAAGCCATCTTCAATAGAGATAATTGGATATTTTTCTACCCAGTCTACGAAGAAATCAGTCATTTCATCAGATGTTAAGCTTTTGCCTTCTGCATCTAAAACGTATTTGCCATCTTTGTAATATTCAGAAGCTGCAGCATCCATACCTAAATAGATATCTTCGCCAGCTTTGTAGCCAGCTAATTCGATAGCTTCTAAAATAACTTCAATCGCTTCTTCGTTTGAAGAAAGGTTTGGAGCAAAGCCACCTTCGTCACCAACAGTTGTTGCAAGACCTTTACCTTTTAAAACTTTAGCAAGGTTATGGAAAACTTCAGCACCGTAACGGATCGCTTCACGGAAAGATGGAGCACCGACTGGTAAAATCATGAATTCTTGTAAATCAACACTGTTATCAGCGTGTGATCCACCATTGATGATGTTCATCATTGGTACTGGTAATACAAATTTACCGCTAGTGTTTAAATAACGGTATAAAGGAATACCGCCATCTTTAGCTGCTGCATGTGCCGCTGCCATAGAAACACCCAAGATAGCGTTAGCACCCAAAACAGCTTTGTTATGCGTGCCGTCTAAATCGATCATTTTTTGATCAAGTGTTTTTTGATCTGCAGCATCCATACCGATAACTGCATCGCGAATAGTTGTGTTTACGTTAGCAACTGCTTTTAAAACACCTTTACCTAAGTAACGCGCTTTATCACCATCACGTAATTCAATTGCTTCGCGCTCACCTGTTGAAGCACCTGATGGTACCATTGCGCTACCTACAACACCTGATGCTAAAGTAATTTCTACTTCAACTGTCGGGTTTCCACGTGAATCTAATACTTCACTTGCTTTAACATCTACTATTTCAGCCATGTTTTCCTCTATAAAGTTGTTTCAATTAAGCTGTTTGCTTTAACAGCTTGGTCGATGGTTATTAATGTTTCTAATAATTCTTTCATTCTATGTAAAGGCCATGAGTTAGGCCCATCACTTAATGCTTCTTCTGGTTTTGGATGTGTTTCCATAAACAATCCTGCAACACCTGCCGCTACCGCAGCTCTTGCTAATACAGGTACATGTTCACGTTGACCACCTGAAACAGTTCCCTGTCCACCTGGCAACTGAACAGAATGGGTTGCATCAAATACTACCGGGCAATCTGTTTTACGCATTTCTGCTAGAGATCGCATATCTGATACTAAGTTGTTATAGCCAAAAGACGCACCACGTTCACAAACCATGATTTGTTCATTGCCTGTTGCTTTAGCTTTTGCCGCTACATGAACCATATCCCAAGGTGCTAAAAACTGACCTTTTTTGATATTAACTGGAATACCTTGTTTTGCAACATTCTGGATAAAGTTAGTTTGTCTTGATAAAAACGCAGGTGTTTGCATAATATCAACAACTGAAGCCACTTCAGCTAAAGGTGTATCTTCATGTACATCAGTCAATACTGGCACGCCAATTTGATCTTTTACTTTTTGTAGTATTTCTAAGCCTTTTTCTAAGCCCGGACCACGAAAACTATCATGCGATGAACGATTAGCTTTATCAAAAGATGATTTATAAACAAAAGGAATACCTAATGCATCCGTTAATTCTTTTAGATAACCTGCAGTATCTATTGCCATTTGTTCGCTTTCAATAACACAAGTACCTGCTATCAAAAATAAAGGTTTATCTAAACCTGCTTCAAAACCACATAATTTCATTATTGTTCGCCTTTTTTATGCTTAGCTGCTGCTTCAACAAACCCTGAAAATAAAGGATGCCCTTTACGCGGTGTTGAAGTAAATTCTGGATGAAACTGACAAGCTAAAAACCAAGGGTGATCCGCTAATTCAATAAACTCAACTAATCGACCATCCATTGATTTTCCAGAGAAAATAAGCCCAGCTTTCTCTAATTGCTCAAGATATTTATTATTAAATTCGTAACGATGACGATGACGTTCGGTAATCACATCTTTCTGATAAGACTGATGCGCTAAAGTATCAGGCTGCAAGCGACATTTTTGTGCACCTAAACGCATAGTGCCGCCTAAATCTGAATTTTCATCACGGGTTTCAATTTGCCCTGCTTCATCCATCCATTCGGTAATTAAACCAATCACTGGATGAGGAGAATTAGGTAAAAACTCTGTGCTGTGCGCGCCTTCAAGTCCCACTACATTTCTAGCAAATTCAATCACTGCTGATTGCATACCTAAACAAATCCCTAAGTAGGGAATATTGTTTTCACGCGCATAACGTACGGTAGCAATTTTACCTTCTACTCCACGTTCACCAAAACCACCTGGGACAAGGATAGCATCAACATCTTCCAATGCTTTTGTTCCTTCATCTTCAATCATTTCAGAATCAATATATTTAACTTTGATTTTATTGCGTGTTTTTAAACCTGCATGTATTAAAGCTTCATCTAATGATTTGTAGGCATCCGAATGGTCAACATATTTACCGACCATGGCAATAGTGACTTGTTCTTTAGGATGCGTAATCGCTTCGACCACTTCTTTCCATTCAGATAAATCAGCAGCTGGCACATCAAGACGTAATTGATCGACAACAATATCATCTAGGCCTTGCTCATTTAATAAGATGGGAATGCGATAAATCGTATCAGCATCAATCGCAGAAATAACTGCTTTTTCGGCTACATTAGTAAACAATGCAATTTTACGGCGTTCACTCGCAGGAATTGGTTTTTCAGAACGGCAAATTAAAATATCGGGTTGAATACCAATAGTTCTTAATTCTTTTACCGAATGTTGAGTAGGTTTAGTTTTTAACTCACCTGCAGACTTAATAAAAGGCACTAAAGTCAAATGGATAAAAAGTGCTTTATCGCGACCTTCTTTTATGCCTATTTGTCTAATTGCTTCTAAAAATGGCAAGGACTCAATATCACCAACCGTCCCACCTACTTCAATTAGTGCAACATCTGTACCTTCAGCACTGGCATAAACACGACGTTGAATTTCATCGGTAATATGAGGAATAACCTGAACGGTTGCCCCTAGGTATTCACCTTTACGTTCTTTACGTAAAACATTTTCATACACTTGACCAGAAGTAAAATTGTTCTTTTTACCCATAGTCGTTTTAAGAAAACGCTCATAGTGACCTAAATCTAAATCTGTTTCCGCGCCATCTTCTGTAACAAACACTTCACCATGCTGAAAAGGACTCATGGTACCTGGATCTAAGTTGATATAAGGATCAAGCTTAGTCATGGTTACTTTAAGGCCACGTTCTTCTAAAATAGCAGCCAAAGAAGATGCTGCAATCCCCTTTCCTAACGAAGAAACAACACCGCCCGTAATAAATATGAATTTAGTCATATATATGAAATTATCCCTTCACAAAATCAGTTGAATAAGTAAATCTTAACCCATCATTCTATCATTACTTACATTAGTTTTCTGATTTTTATTATTTCCTAAAAGGATATAATCTTCAAGCTAGACCCGCATCACATTATGCTGTCACTATTTTCTTTATCTCTTCATTTTCTACCAATAGAACAACACTAGCTAAACCTTGAAATATACCGTGTTCCACAACGCCTGGCGTACCATTCAAAATAAGATTTAATTGTTGACTACCAATATTTGATTCAAAAGCCATATCTAAAATAAGGTTACCCGCGGATGAAACAGCCAAACCTCCGCTTCCATTAGAACGAAGATCACCTTTTCCACCTTTTTCTTCAAGACACTTTTTTACCATTTGCCAAGCAAAAGGCATTACTTCAATAGGAATTGAAAACTTTTCACCAATCCGAGCAACCATTTTGCTTTGATCAACCAATACAATAAATTGCTTAGCTGATCTTGCTAATAGTTTCTCCCTGACCAAATCAGCCCCTTGCCCTTTCAATAAGGTATTGTCAGGTGACACTTCATCTGCACCATCTACATACAAATCTAAACTTTCAATTTGTTCAATGGAAGCTACAGACAAGCCCAAAGATTTAGCTTTAATCATACTGACAACAGAACTGGCAGCTAAAGTAACTTGCAGCCCTTCATTTTTGACTCGACTAGCAAGCGCTTCAATAAAACAATTTGCCGTAGACCCCGTACCTAAACCAACGACCATATCATTTTTGACTATATCAACAGCATACTTGGCTACTTTTTGTTTATCATTCATTTAGGCCTCCTCAACTTAATTGGAAGAATAGGATCTACCTAAAAATAGGCAGGTCCTCAGGGGGTATTTGAGCTATAACTGCTGAACCTTTTCTAAAATCGCTTGTGCATGACCTTCATGAGAAACCCCATATAAAGCTTCAGCCAATACACCCTCTTTAGTGATAATAAACGTTGATCTTAGAATGGCCATTTTCTTTACACCATTTTTCTCTTTTTCCTGCCATACATCATAGCTTTCACAAACCTCACCACTTTCATCTGCCAACAAATCTAGCTTTAGATCAAACTTATTAATGAAATCAACATGACTAGAACAAGAATCTTTACTTACGCCTATAACCACTGTATCTAGCGCTGCAAATTTAGAGGCTAATGCAGTAAAGTCATTTGCTTCTATGGTACATCCAGGTGTGTCATCTTTTGGGTAAAAATATAGGATGACATTTTGCTTGCCTTTAAAGGAAGATAAATCAACAACTTTGTTATCTTGGTTTTTAGAACTGAATGCCGGTGCAATTTGGTTATTTTCTAACATAAAAATCTCCTGAAGAATATGGGATTGGTCGTATCTGATTATTACTGAATTTCATGTACATTAAAACCATAGATTTATTAGTACATTAATTAGGTCTACCCTAGGAACTACAAGATAACTTTGAGCAGCCAGCTTTATGTCTCGCCCATTCAGGCCTTTTAACTGCATATTCTTCTTTATCTACTTGCTCATCATAGGGGTTCCTCATTAGCTCTAGCAATTCATTTACTAATGAATAATCACCCTGTTCTGCTTTATCTATTGCCAATTGCGATAAGTAATTTCGTAATACATATTTTGGATTAACTGCATTCATACGCTTTTCTCTATCAATCTGTTTAACACCAGATTCCTGTAACCTAAGCACATATTTACGTAACCAACTTGCAAAACGGGTTTTATAATCCTCTGTTAATGCATCTAAGCGATACCATGCTTCTATTATAGGCTCAAGCAACTGCTCATCTGTATAGGTTTCGATTGAATCATTCACATTGAGTAAAGCTAGTTTTCGATAAAAAATAGTCATATCCGTTTCTGCATCAGCTAATAAAGCCAGGATCTCAGCAAATAATTCTTTATCGGTTTCTTGATTAAATTCATTTAAACCTAATTTATTAGCCATCATGGTATTCCAACCTTTTTCAAAGGTTTCGTTATACATGGTCAATGCTTGTTGAAAGGGTAATTCTTCTTCAACCAAAGGATAAATTGCATTAGCTAATTGTAATAAATTCCAAAGTGCTATTTGAGGTTGCTGGCCGTATCTATATCGACGTTCTCCGGCATCAGTCGTATTAGGTGTCCAATCTGGATCAAAATCATCTAGCCAACCATAGGGGCCATAATCAATTGTTAAGCCTAAAATAGACATATTATCTGTATTCATAACACCATGAACAAAACCTACACGCTGCCAATGCACAATCATTTCAGCTGTTGTTTTGCATACCTCTTCAAACCAGCTGATATAAACTTCTTTATTTAATGGTTTCTTATCTTTTAATAAATGTGGAAAATCAGTACTAATCGTATAATCAACAAATTTCTTTAATACATCAATCTCACCTCTAGAGGTGAAAATTTGAAAACTTCCAAAACGAGTAAAACAAGGGGCGACCCTACAAACTACTGCACCCAACTCCTTGCGAGGATTGCCATCGTAAAACATATCTCTAACGACCTGTTCACCCGTTAATATCAGGCTTAAAGCTCGCGTTGTAGGCACACCTAAATGATACATTGCTTCACTACATAAAAACTCACGCACTGAAGAACGTAATACAGCCAATCCATCTGCTGATCTAGAATATGGTGTAGGACCGGCCCCTTTTAGCTGCATAGCCCAACGTTGTTTTTCAACGTTAACTATTTCTCCAAGATTAATGGCTCGCCCATCGCCTAATTGCCCTGCCCAATTACCAAATTGATGTCCGCCATAACACATGGCATAAGGTTGCATTCCCTCTAAAACTTCATTACCTACAAAAACATTAGCAAACTGTTCAGATTCACAATCATCTTCTGTAATACCAAGTTGCGCTGCTATTTCTTTGGAATAAGCCACCACCGTGGGTTTTGAAACCTTTGTTGGCAAAACCTTTGAATAACAAGCCTCCATTACCTGCCTACGATAATTACTTTCTTCAGAGTCAGCAGGTAATTGTTGAACAAATTGATTATCAAAAACCAATTTATTTAAGCCTTTGGCATTATTTATTTGTGAAGTCATTAGAATATCTTTCCAGTATCAATAATTGATATTATTTAGATAAACCTGTGTTATATCTACCTTAAATTTAGTACTGAATTTTTGAACAACGTTACTTTTTTAAGAAATTTAGAATAATTGAGGTTAATTGTTCTGCTTTAGAAGATTTAAAAATATGCTGTGCATGTGCTTTACCATCAATCAATTCTAGTGCCTTTGGCTCAGCAGCTTTGATAAAGGACGACTTAAGCACTTTAGTTAATCGCTCTTCCTTACTAGCAATAAATCACAACTCTCCTTTTAAACTTTCTGGCTTATAAATACGTGATGGAGACAAAAGAATAAACTGGTCAACCTCATTAGCTTCAGAATAAACACTAGCTTTTGCTGCTGCGATTGCCCCCATACTTGCACCTAACACTGTAATCTTGCTAATCCCACTTTGCTTTCTTAAGTATCTAACACCAGCGAGTACATCTTCATATAAAGCCTGAGCCTTATCTCCTTGAGTTGATTTGTTATAGCCTCTAAAATCTATAGCCAATACAGTAAAATTTTCTGCAAGTAGTTTTTTCTTAAACTCACCCCAACTTTCTTTATTAAAAATAGCCCCATGAGCCAATAAAACAGCATGGGGACCTCGCTGTTGATAATTAGCATAAATCGTTGCATTATCTTTGGTGATAAAACTTACTTCTGCCGCCCAAGAGATTTGAGTCATAACAGAAAAATATAACAGTATAAATATCCGTAGCATCACAACACCTCGCCTCATGTAAAAAAATAGGAGAAATAAAATGTACTCATATCTTATTTTTAAGGTAATATTTTTTGACTACAAAACAAGATATTTGAGATGAAAAAATCATTTATAAAACTCATCATACTCCTCCTTTTTACCAGTTCCAATTCAATAGCGGATGTTTCTGGAAAAGTTATTGCTTATGCTTGTTATAGCTGTCATGGTAAAAACCTCACTAACATTGATCAATCAATTATCGTCTCTGCAGAAAAATTAGAAAACACCTTATTGGCCTTTAAAAGTAATACAAAACCATCCACCATTATGAATCGTATTACTAAAGGGTTTTCTGATGCCGAATTAAAAGCGGTTGCCATTTACCTTACTGACTAAATTAAATGATTTCTAGACGACAGTTTATTAAATTAACAAGTAGTACTGCTGGGCTTTTAGTATCAGGCTGTCAAACAAAACTGATTAAATCCACTTCTGCACATGTTGTCGTTATTGGGGGTGGGTTTGGTGGAGCTACGGCTGCAAAAACTATAAAAAAACTTGACCCTAGTATTCGTGTGACCTTAATTGAGCCAAAATCACACTATGTAACTTGTCCCGGAAGTAATTGGGTTTTAGCTGGGTTTAAAAGCTTAAAGTCACTGGCAGTTTCGTATCAACAACTTTCTAAGAAATACGATATTAAGTTGATACATGACAAGGTTACTTTTATTAATCCAGACAAACGTAGTGTTACGCTAAGTACAGGTAACACAATTAATTACGATCGTTTAATTGTATCTCCAGGTATTGATTTTCGTTGGGATGCTATTGACGGTCACAATCAATCAAGCACAGATTTAATTCCTCATGCATGGAAAGCTGGCGTTCAAACTGAGATATTAAATAATCAGTTACAAAATATGCCTGATGGTGGAAAAGTTATTATTTGTGCCCCACCTAATCCCTTTAGATGCCCACCCGGCCCTTATGAGCGCGCCAGTTTGATAGCTCATTACTTAAAACGATATAAACCAAAATCTAAAATAATTATTCTTGATGCCAAAACTCAGTTTTCTAAACAAAGCCTATTTATGGAGGGCTGGAGAAAGCATTATGGTTTTGGTAGTAGCAACAGTCTAATCGAATGGCATTCAATTCCAGACAATCCTGTTGTTAAAATTGATATTAAAAATAAACGTGTGGAAACTGATTTTGGTGATATTTTTAATGCAGATGTTTTAAATTATATTCCAGCTCAAAAAGCTGCTCATATTGCTCAATCATCAGGGCTTTGTAATGATTCTGGATGGTGCCCAGTTAACCACAAAACCAGTGAGTCAACTTTATACCAAAATATACATGTTATTGGTGACGCATCAATACAAAGCCCCATTCCAAAATCAGCCTTTGCAGCCAATGCTGAAGCTAAGGTTTGTGCCTTTGCTGTTATCAGTTTACTTAAAGAAATTGATATGATTGATCCTGTTTGGATTAACACTTGTTACAGCTTAATCACCGCAGATCAAGGTATCTCGGTGGCAATGGTTTATAAGTTAAACCCACAAGGTAAAATCACTAAAGTAAAAGGTGCCGGAGGCATTACACCAAATAGTAAAGAAGAGACCTTATCTCTTGAAGCCAATTATGCAAAACAATGGTTACCTAATATTATTGGTGATAGTTTTACGTAATCTGTGAAAGGTTAAATGTGCAGTTTTAACAAAGAAATTGCCATTAATAACTACCTTTTGGGGCGCAGGTTTTAACCTGCATTCTTGAGCGTAAGAGCAGGCTAAAGCCTGCGCCCCAATAATGGGCTGTTTTTATTGAAGTAGCTTTGACCCACTACCAAGTCATCTATCTAAAACCTTCATTTTTTTAACAATCAAGTTTCAAAAGATAACATTGTCCCAAAAGTACCACTCCAATCTTGACTAAATTTTTCTACAGCAGGGTCAACTGCTGGGTGGCTAATCATTTGCAAAGCCACATCAATGGGTAAAGTTATTGCACCTACTCCTAACTTCATCACGTCCATTACTTGCATGGTATTTTTAAAGCTTGCGGGTAGTAGCTTACAATCTAAACCATTAATGGTAATTAATTGCTGTAAATCGGCAACTACGGCAATCCCGTTTCCACCCATAGTATCCATTCTATTAATATAGGGTGCTAGATAATCTGCGCCACACAATGCTGCGAGAATACCCTGTTGGCTACTATAAATTGCAGTTGCCAAAACTTGTATTCCACGTTTCTTTACTCTTTTAATTGCAGCCAAGCCTATTTCTGTTGCTGGGATTTTAACTACCATATCAAAAGGCAATTTATCAATTTCAATCGCTTCCTCGACTATCTCATCAACAGTTTGACTAATAACCTGTACATGAAATCGTGCCCCACCAATAATCTCCTCTATTTCAGATAATGCTTGGGTAACACCTGTATCAGCATTAGCAAGTATTGACGGGTTTGTGGTTACACCTTTTACGGGGAGACAGGCATTCAACCGGCTAATCTGTTTTATATCAACAGAATCTAAATATAATTCAATCATCTATTTTTAAACCATTAATTATTATCAACAATTTCTTTTAAAAATCTCTCAGCTTTCTCAATTTGCGCGTTCATCACATCAATTTCTAAAAGTAGAACTTTTTTATATTCATCATTCACACATTGAGCTAACTTTTTCTTGGTTTTTTCTTGCTTCACTTTTAACTTGATTAAAACAGTTTCAATTTCTTTAACTCTGACTTTAGTATTTGCTTTATCTGAATCAAAAAATGTTTGAAGTTTACTTAAAAGTTTTATTTTATTCATTATTTCACCTTACAAGCTGTCATAAATCAATAGTTCTATTGTGCCTCTATATTTGGCTCTACAAGCTCTGATAATTCTTGATCAGTTAACATAATTTCACGTTCCACCCCAATTGACTCAGTTTCATGGTTTATAAAAACAGTACCCGCCATACTGATTAAATTAGACTGAATATCATAAACATAAGCACTATCATTCATTAATGATGTACCCATTTCAGCAGAAATTTTACGTTCCCTAATCAGAATTTCGATATTTCCCATCATTTTTTTATTCTGGTCTTTCAACTGCACTTTAAGCATATCTTGAGATAACAAAGGCAATTCACTGATATTTTCTGCAGATTTTGCTGATTCTAAATCGCGTAATAAAGCAGCAATTTGATAACGCACTTTATCGTATTCCTGTTTTAAATATACATTATGAGACAAGCTACTTTTTTGTAAATTCTTTTGTAAATGTTTAGTCCCTTTTAATGCTTCTGCCAACTTTAAATTTGCTTCTCTTAACCAGTATAATCGACCCGACTGCTCCATTTCCCAAGTAAACCTTGCTTGGGAAATAAAGTCTATTATTGCACTATAAATCCCTTTAAAATGCGTTGAATAGGCATCATCAAGATCATAATCAGGTAATTTTGGATAGTGTTTTACAATATCAGTTAATGACTGATTAGTGAAAACATCGCGCCTATGTAAACCAATAGTCTTTAATATAATATGGACAACATTATCATATAAATGAACTGTCTCTAGCCTTACCGCTTCCACCGCTGTATCTGGATATTCTAATGCTGAATCCATTAAAAACTTGGATTCATCAACCGCCCCTGTTTTATCAATTAATACCCTTTCTAAGGTTCTAGCTAACAGATTGATAAACGGTAACATGATGATAATACCTACCACATTAAATAATGTATGGAAGGTTGCTAGTTTAAGCGTGTAATCATCAGCGGCAATATTTACAATTTTACAAACCCAATCAACCGAATCAATAAATTGATCGATAAATAAAATAGCAACCATAGAGGTGAAAAGGTTAAAAACCAAATGCGCACCCGCTAATCGCTTACCCCTTATATCTGCACTTAAAGACCCCAGAATAGCCGTCATGGTTGTGCCAATATTTGTTCCAATTGCTAAGGCTAAAGAGTTCTCATAACTAATTTGACCTGCTGCCAATGCCGTTATAATTAAAACCATAGCAGCACCACTTGACTGAATAATCACAGTCATTACCACACCCAGTGCAGCAAAAACCAGTAAGCCATAAAGACCCGTCATAGCATAATCAGATAAGGTTATTGTATCCTTAAAGGCATCAAACCCTTCTTTCATATAATGTATGCCTAAAAACAAAAAACCAACACCCAGTAAAATAGAACCGAGTCCTTGTAAGTTTCTTGATTTTTGAATCTGAAATAGCACGCCAAATACCAGCATAGGCATTGCATAAGCAGATATTTTAACTTTTAAACCAAATGCAGCAACCAACCAAGCGCCAGTCGTTGTACCTAGATTGGCTCCAAAAATGATACCGATTCCTGCAGCTAGATCTAACAGCCCTGCACTAATAAAAGAAATCACTAACACTGACAATAAAGAACTCGATTGCATCATCATTGTTGTAACCACACCAAAACATAAGCGTTTAGTTAAACTATTGGTGGCTGTTTTTAGAACTTTTTCTAGCACCCCACCCGTAAATGATTTAAAGCCTTGTTGTAGTAATATCATGCCAAATAAAAAAATCGAGACGCCTGCCACAATATCTTTAAAATTAGAGCTTAACCAAAAACCGTAGGATAGTAATAAAACAGTTAAAACAAGTATGCTATTTCTTATCATTATAAAAAATCAATGTGCTGTTTTGGAAGAGTATTATTTAGTATTACAGTATATAGCAAGAGTTCAAGCACTTTTATATCCCCGTTAATATTTCATTCTTAATTTTACTTAAGCACCTAAATTCAATAAAATAATCAATCAATATATCTTGATATTTTTTAACCAGACCACAGTTAAATTGTAATCATTGAGCTATGAAAAGCACAAAATGATAAACTTACACGTAATTCCATCCACGAATATATAATTCAGCGACCTCTTACATTATAGAATCATTAATTAACATTAAAACTTTACCTTCTAACACTGAACTTAAGCGCAAATTATTGACTAGTGATGCACGGCTTTCAGCTATATTTCACCACTCACCTATTGCTATTGCTTATACAGACATTAACCTTAAAGTTTTAAAAACAAATGAACAATTTTTCCAACAATTTGGCTATAAGGAAGATATTTATTCATTATGTAGCCTACTCAGCCAAACTTCTAACGAAGGCTTTTGCACAAAAACTCACTGTTTAAATACGATTACACAGCAACAAACAGTAGAGTATGTAATAGAAACACGGCATAAAAAAGGTCATCTACTTTGGATTCATATTCGTGGCACACTTCTAAAGCTTGATGATACCAAACAAGAAATACTTTGGTTGTTAGAGGATATTAGCTCACGAAGAAAAGAACAGGAACAAAAAAAATTAGCTGAAACAGTTTTTGAAGCTTCTGGTGAGGCAATGATTATCATTGATGGTGATGGAAAACTTGAAAACATTAACCCTGCCATGCAGTACTTAACAGATTATTCTTTAGCAGAATTACATAAACATTCAATTACTGAGTTATTCGATTCACATAATGATCAACACTCTATCGCAGAGATATTAAATTTGGCGACAAAAGCAGGACAGTGGAAAGGTGAATTATGGCTATGCAAAAAAAACCAGAACTCATTCCCTACCCAACTCACATTAAACTGCATCAATGGTCCTAATGGGAGTATTAGTCACTTTATTGCAATACTCACTGATATTTCTGCGTTCAAAGCGCAAGAACAAGAATTAAAGCATCGAGCAAATCATGATCCATTAACAGGGCTTCCCAACCGTAATGAATTCTTTTTACGCCTTAGTGATTCTCTTGCAGCTGCCAAACGACATCACTATACAGTTGCTCTACTCTACCTTGATTTAGATGGTTTTAAACCTATTAATGATACCTTTGGGCATGGTAAAGGTGACGAGGTCTTACAGCAAGTAGCTATTAAATTAAAACAATATATAAGAGAAGTAGACACTGTAGCTCGCATCGGTGGAGATGAATTTTCTATCATTTTAAACGGCACTTCCGAAGAACAAATAAGTTCAACAGCAAAACGAATCATTCAATCAATTAGTATACAAATTGAAGGCTCATTACAGCTATCTGTTAGTATCGGTATATCTTTATTTCCTAAAGATGCTACCAATCCATTAAAATTGCTTCAATATGCAGATGAAGCAATGTATAAAGCAAAGCATCAAGGCAAACAGTCATACTATTGGCATAACAGCAAACCAACAAATATCTGAAGTTACTATGTTAAATTTAGGGAAAATTACAGACTTATCTAGTCTCAATGTTTTATACGTTGAGGATGATGCTGAAACCAGGGAAGAACTGGAATTAATACTTCACTCATGGTTTAAGAATTTATATACCGCTTCTGACGGAGAAGAAGGGTTAGAGCTTTATAAAAGGTACTATCCAGATATTGTTATCTCCGATATACAAATGCCTAAAATGAACGGCCTTTCAATGGCTGCTGATATTAGAAGTATTAACCCAAATCAAGAAATCATCATCTTAAGTGCCTACAATGATGTGGAATATTTATTTAGAGCATTAGAGCTGGGGATTAAGCATTACATTACCAAACCTATCAGTATTGAACGTTTGTTAGAGAAATTAGTTGAAATAAAAGAACAAATGACTCTACAAGACGCTGTTAACCGAAAAAGTAAATTATTGGAGCAATACAAACTATTAGTTGATGAAAAAGCAATTGTTGCAAAAATTGATTTACAAGGAAAAATCAGCTATGTCAACCAACAGTTTTGTAATATTTCTGGTTACAGTGAAGAAGAGTTAATTGGTCAACATTACTTATTTACCTTCTCAGATAATGAACAAAGTTTGGTTATTGAAGAGTTAAAATCCAGTGTTTTAAAAGATCATCGATGGCAAGGTTTTTTAAAGAAAACCAGTAAACATGGCAGCACTTACATGGTAGATGTTTCTGTTATTGCTGTTACAGATGAAAACAATCAAATAGAAGAGTTTGTCGTATTAATGGTTGATATGACAGAAACTTACCAAAAGTTTGAACGCCTCTCCTTAAATCTACAAGAAGATTTAAAATCACAAAAACATTATCTTAGTGAATACGAACGAGCAATAGAATTAGGAACTTCTCTTTGTGTACTAGACACTGATGGGACAATAGTTAGTAGCAATAAAAATTTCAGCTCAACCTTAAACTGTCAACCAGAAGATCTTATCGGGCTTTCATTTAGTGATTTGATTCTTGATTGTAATGACTTTGAGCAACGTGTTTTGGGTAAAGTTCAGCAACAAGGATTTAGCTCTAGAGTTATTAGAATTGCTGCAAAACCAGGCTGCGATCGTACATTAAGTACTGTCATTGTTGGCATTCACGATGAATCTGGCAGTTTACATTCCATGATGAGTTTAAGTCAGGATATAAGTGATTCAGTCAAACTAAATAACGACATAATAGAAACTCAGAAAGAATTAATTTATGTTATGGGGGAAGTGGTTGAAAACCGTAGTGAAGAAACTGGCTTACACATTAAAAGAGTCGCTCAAATATCTGAATTTATAGCAGAGAAATACGGACTCAGCTCAGAACATGCGCAAATGATTAAAGTTGCTTCACCTATGCATGATATAGGAAAAGTAGGTATTCCCGATGAGATATTGCATAAGCCAGGAAAACTATCAAAAGATGAATACCAGACCATGCAAAAACATACCGACCTTGGTTATGCCATGCTTAATAAAATGGATAGACCTTTAATTAAAATGGCTGCAACCATTGCCCATGAGCACCATGAATATTATAACGGTGAAGGTTATCCCTTAGGTTTATCTGGTGATCAAATTGCTATTGAGGCTAGAATTGTAGGCTTAGTTGATGTATTTGATGCACTAGGAAGTAAACGTAGTTATAAACAAGCCTGGACTGATGAACAAATTGTTGAATACATCATATCCAAAAAAGGTATTCAATTTGACCCTGAATTAGTAGATTTGTTTTTAGAAAATATCGATTATATTTTTACTGTTCGTAACAAATTTTTAGATAATAATTAACAATGATAAGAAAACTCTGTTTTATAGTAACCCTGTCTCT
>Ga0105355_10002791_pt1 | contig 15645 bp, 17 predicted proteins | sample GOMGulsemesocosm_2_FD_83508 | JGI IMG/M metagenome (GOLD analysis project Ga0105355, IMG submission 83508) | Methane-oxidizing microbial communities from mesocosms in the Gulf of Mexico - GOM9C Gulf of Mexico | ecosystem: Environmental > Aquatic > Marine > Cold seeps | place: Gulf of Mexico... | reverse complement strand
TCTGGCAGTAACAACTATTGCGGCCTTTTTGCAGCAATCAAATCGCAGCCATGGCATAGAAACGGTGTATTTGTGTGCCTTTGGTGATGAGGTTTGCCAAGCGCTTAGCCGTGCAATAAAAGGAGTTTCCCTGGGTGAGTAAAGCGTCGTTAATACTGCTGTTGGTTACCGTTATAGCCATTACGGCGATGGTTTTTGTTGACCCTATTGCCCAGGACCCTGCATATCACCTGTTCGTCGATCAGAGGCAATGGTGGTTGATCCCTAACACGTTGGATGTTTTGTCGAATCTGCCCTTTGTGTTTGTCGGCATTATTGGCTTGCAGTATTGTGCCCTGCACCGTGATCATCCCTTGTTCTGGCCGTTTCTGGCCGTTTTTGTAGGTGTCTTTGCGACCGCCTACGGCTCGGCCTATTATCACTGGGCACCAGCGAATGAAACCCTGGTCTGGGATCGTCTTCCCATGACGATTGCCTTTATGGGGCTTTTTACCATGGTGTTGGCTGACCGTGTTGATAGACGATGGTCTAAAGCATTACTGCCCTTGTTGGTGGTCGGCGCAGCTAGTGTCTGGTATTGGGCCTGGACAGAAGCGCGAGGTGTTGGTGATTTAAGGCCCTACGCATTGGTGCAGTTTCTACCGATGCTGCTGATCCCGTTAATACTGGTATTGTACCGCGCACCACGCCGGGATTTTGGTTGTTATATTGGCCTGATTTTCTGTTATGGGCTGGCCAAATTGTTAGAGTATTTTGATGTGTCGGTTTTTGAACTCACGGGTGTGGTCAGTGGCCATAGCTTGAAGCATCTAGCGGCAGCAATGGCGACGCTGTTTTTATACGGTTTATGGAAACAACATACCCGTAAACCTAACCAATAAATTGGATGGCCGGTATGCAAAAAGATCCGCTGCATTTACCTAATGCCCACTTGCTGGAATTACAGGGCATTGAAAACTTTCGTGATATCGGTGGTTATCAAACCTGTAACGGGCTACGTCTTAAATGGCGGCAGATCTTTCGTTGCGGACATCTTATGCAGATGACCCCGGGTGACGGCGAAAAGCTGGACCCTCTGGCTATTGGTGCTATTTTTGATTTGCGTACGCCCCCCGAGCGCGTCAGTTTTCCTAGCTGTTGGCAGTGTTCAGTACGCCCTGAAACATTCACCATTGATCTGCATGCTGAGGGCGAAGACCCTAAGGCAGAGCTGTTTCAACAGGTCCTGAGCGGTGAGGTGTGTCGTGACGAGGTGCGTCAGTATATGTTGGCCGATTACGCGCGTATGCCCTTTGAATTTGCTCCGCTTCTTAAGCAGATGTTGGCATATTTGTTAGCGCCGCACAGTGCTCCGATCGTAGTACACTGTACGGCAGGAAAAGATCGTACTGGATTGGTTATAGCGCTATTACAAGCAGTGCTTGGTGTGCCAGCTGACGCGATTCAAGACGATTATTTGCTCAGTAACGAAGGTTTTGCGTCACGTGAAAAATTGCAGCATATGGTTGAAACCTTTGGTCACAAGGTTGAGCATATTGATTCGCGAATGGAGGAACTGAGGCCATTGATTGAAGTGGAGGCCGCCTACCTGCAAGCAGCGTTCGGGGCAATTGAAGAACAGGCGGGTTCGCTACAAGATTATTTTCAGGCAATGCTGGAATTATCAGCAGAACAGCAGCAGCTGCTGCGCGACAAATTATTACAGGCCGGCTAAGGTTATTTTAATATTAAGCCGCGCAATTAACGGAGAGAATTGAGTATGACACGATTAATAACGGTACTAATGAGCATTTGTTTTACGCTGGTGTTGAGTAGCAGCGCTAATGCGGGCCACCCAGGCGTGTATATTATTAGCCCTTCACATGGCGAAGTGGTCAGTAATCCGGTACAGGTGCGTTTTGGCTTGCGCGGCATGGGCGTTGCGCCTGCCGGGATTGATAAAGACAAAACGGGGCATCACCACCTGTTGATTGATGTTGCGCAGGTTCCGGCGCTGGATCAGCCGATTCCGGCCGATAAAAACCACCGCCATTTTGGTGGCGGCCAAACCGAAGTTGAGTTGGTGCTTGAGCCCGGCGAGCATACTCTGCAATTGTTATTAGGCGATAAGGCTCATATGCCCCATGGTTCGGCGCTGGTGTCTGAAAAAATCACTATTACGGTGGAGTAGTGATTTAGACCCGTTATTACACAGGCATCTACAGTGTCACGCTATCGGCCACCGCGAAAACCGGGCTCTAACTACATCACCCCGGAGGGTCGGCAGCGGCTGCAGGACGAGTTTGACCAACTCTGGCATGTAAAACGACCGGAGGTGACTCAGGCGGTGTCGGAGGCAGCGGCGCAGGGTGATCGTTCGGAAAACGCTGAGTATATTTACGGTAAAAAACAATTGCGTGAAATCGACAGCCGCTTGCGATTTTTGAGCAAACGGCTGGAAAATGTCGTTGTTGTTGATCGGTTGCCAGCCGATCTAAAGAGGGTGTTCTTTGGTGCCTGGGTGACGTTGGAGGATGAGCAAGGCAATAGCAACGAGTACCGCATTGTCGGCCCCGATGAGTTTGATATGAACCCGGCTTATATCAGTATGGATTCTCCCACCGCTAAAGCGCTGCTTAAGAAGCAGGCCGGTGATGAAGTCGAAGTGCTGGCACCCGTTGGCTCGGTGTATTACGACCTGCTTTCGGTGCGTTATGAGACACCCTCAACGAGCGGCTGGTAGGCTGCAGGTCTGGTCTTTTATATTTCGCCCCACGGCATTTAGGTTAACTGGTGTGCATCAGCAGCTCACCAGAAAACGAGCGCACGCTTTTATTCTTCTTTTTTGATCAGCTGCTTAATACTTTGCTTGGCGAATGTATCGCTTAGCGCGCTTTGTAGCTGTTCAAACACCACATCGACTTCTCTGTCAGTCGGTAGCATGCTCGGGTTAAGGTGGCGGTCTTCGTTGGCGTGTCGAATGGCATGCAGTACGTCCGCTACGGACATTTCATCCAGCGGTTGCGCGGGTAGGTATCTGGATATTTTGTCATTGGTTTGACTGATTAACTGTTGCTTCTCCAGCGCAGACAAAACACGGTCAATAATATCGGAAGGAATATTGAGTCGGTTGGCCAGCTGTTTGCCTGTCAGTGCCTGTTTGTCATGATAAAAATTACGGGCTATGCGTAGCATGATGGCCAGTGCCAGGCGTTCTTTCATGTGGTTGCTGAGGTTTAGTTCGCGGCGTGGTGAGGTGACATAATCCGGGTTCTGAATATAGAAAGCGATATTGGCCCCTACCAACAGGATTAGCCAGCCGACATAGAGCCAGATCAGGAAGAATATCAGCGTCGCAAAGGCTGAATAAATGGCCACATAGCTTGATGATGAAACCACTACGGAGGCGAATACGCGTCCTGCGGACTCCCAAAGAATGCCTGCAATCAATGCCCCGCTTAGTGCTGGAACGAATTTTACTTTGGTGTTGGGGATGAAAATATAAATAAACGTGAAGGCGGCAATGATCAGTAGATAAGGAACCAACCGGGTCAGTATCTCGATCAGTGATCCCAGTACAGCAAACTCCGAGAGCCAGGTGACAAAGCTATTGCTCATCAATGTGCCGGTAAGGCCAATGGCGGAAAATATCAACACCGGGCCAATCATTACCACCGACAGGTAATCGCTGAAACGCTGGTGTAGTGGGCGCACCTGAGAGACTCGCCAGGCGTAGTTAAACGCGCCTTCGATTTTCTGCATTAGCGATACCACGGTATAAAACAGCAGCGCGACACCAATGGCCCCCAGCACACCGACTTTCATTTTTTCTACGAAACCGATGATATTAGCGGTTATTTCGGCGCCCTGTGAGCCTAATGGCGTTAACAGGTTAAGTAGTAGGGGTTCAATCTGATTGTGTACACCAAAGGCTTTGAGTACTGAGAAGCTGACGGCCAGAAGCGGAACGAGAGAGAGCAATGTGGTGTAGACAAGACCCATGGCACGCAGGGTGAGTTGTCCATCTTTGAGGTCTCGTGAAACAGCAAAAAGAACGCGCGTGAAACGAATCAGTCGTGCTTTCCAATGGGGAACATCGGACAGCTCTGTCAGCCAGATAGAGTGGGTTAGTGACGCAATAAGCGCGGTTATCCGTGACAGCATGGTAAATCTCGTTTCCTTGAGCCGGTTTGGAAAAGCTTCGATTTAATAGCTAGGCATTTGGAAAACAATAAATCTTTATGGCGGGGATGGCAACTGTCCCGCAGGCTGCGGGACGGTTGCGGATGGGTTTTACTTCTGTAAGTAGCCCATGTGTTTTTCGACGATTTGTAGCAGCGGTTTGAAGACTTTGGGGGTGCCGCAGATAATATGACCTGATTTGAGGAAGTCGTTGCCGCCCTTGAAGTCGCAGACGCGACCACCTGCTTCGGTCACCAGCAATGTACCCGCAGCAATATCCCATTCCTTGAGGTTCATTTCCCAGAAGCCATCGAAACGACCGGCGGCAACGTAAGCTAAATCCAGTGCGGCAGAACCGGCACGGCGAATGCCTGCGGTTTGTCCGGCAACTTCCTTAAGGCAAGCGAGAAAAGCATCAACATTGTCAAAGGCAAAGCCATTGAAGGGGATGCCGGTGCCGATCAGCGCGCCATCCATGCTTTTGTTATCGGTTACGCGGATGCGTTTGCCGTTTAGCTGGGCTCCATCACCACGGCTGGCGGTAAATTCTTCACGTTTGATCGGGTCGTAAATCACGGCGTGTTGAACACGGCCTTTGAACTTACAGGCAATGGAAATACAGTAATGAGGAATGCCGTGAATGAAATTGGTGGTGCCATCAAGCGGGTCGATAACCCACTGGTAGTCGGAGTCGTTACCTTCGCTGCTACCGCCTTCTTCGCCAAGAATGGCATGGTCAGGGTAGGCTTTACGCAGATGGTAAATAATTTCCTTTTCGCAGGCTCTGTCGATTTCTGTCACGTAATCGTTTCGACCTTTCTCTTCAATGGTCAGAGGATTGGCGCGTTCAACCGCATCAATAAGAATTTCGCCTGCTTTTCGCGCGGCACGCACTGCAATGGTAAGCATGGGTTGCATGATCAGAAACCTGGACTGTTAAGGAACAAATGTTGAGTTAGCGAGTGTTTGCTCGCTAGGCCGGGGATTTTAACAGGGAAGTGCGCTATGCACTAGGCGCTTGAGGGTTAGTACAGCAGGATGATGTGATATTTTGGTGAGAAATACGCTTTTACGGATTACGCAGCTTGACTGAAGAGTATACTCGAAATTAAAAGGGGTTTTGGGGCCGAAGGAATCCTGCCTTACCGGAAGGCAAAAGAACAATTATGCAAAGGTCACGATGAGAAGATCTCAAATATATTCTATTAGCCATGGCGGGTCAGAAGATGGATGAAGATTTTAAAGCCGGTGCATTACGTTATCACCGCGAACCGGTTCCCGGAAAGTTAGCCATTACTCCGACCAAACCGCTGGCGAATAAACGCGATTTGGCATTGGCCTATTCGCCCGGTGTGGCGTACCCCTGTGAGCTTATAGCCGAAGATCCCAATGAAGCGGCAAATATGACGGCGCGCGGCAATTTGGTGGGTGTTGTGACCAACGGTACAGCGGTGTTAGGGCTGGGTGCGATTGGCCCCCTAGCCTCCAAGCCGGTGATGGAAGGCAAGGCGGTATTGTTTAAAAAATTCGCCAATATTGATGTATTTGATATCGAAATAGACGAGACAGACCCCGATAAACTGGTGGAAATTATTGCTGCATTGGAGCCTACCTTTGGCGGCATTAACCTCGAAGATATTAAATCGCCGGAATGTTTTTTTGTTGAAAAGAAACTGCGCGAGCGCATGAAAATCCCGGTGTTTCATGACGATCAGCACGGTACGGCAATTGTCGCCGCTGCGGCTGTCTATAACGGTTTACGTATCGTTGATAAGAAGATTGAGGATGTAAAACTGGTCGCTTCAGGCAGCGGTGCAGCGAGTATCGCCTGCATTGAGCTGCTGGTTAGTATGGGGCTATCAAAGGAAAATATTCTTGTCTGTGATCGCGGCGGCGTAATCTATCGCGGCCGCACTGAGGGCATGAATGAGTACAAAGAGCGCTTTGCCCGCGACACTGATTTACGCAGTCTTGATGACGCCATTGCTGACGCAGATATTTTTCTGGGCCTGTCGAGCGGCGGATTATTAAAAGCGGAAATGGTCGTTAAAATGGCGGCGAGCCCGTTGATTCTTGCGATGGCCAACCCAAATCCTGAAATTACGCCCGCGGAGGCAAAAGCAGTGCGCCCTGACGCAATCGTTGCTACAGGACGTTCGGATTACCCGAATCAGGTCAATAACGTCTTGTGCTTCCCCTTTATTTTTCGAGGCGCGTTAGATTGTGGTGCCACCACCATTAACGAAGAAATGAAGATGGCCTGTGTGAAGGCCCTTGCCGATATGGCCCTAAAGGAATCTCACGGCGAGGTGGAAGAGGCTTATGTTGGCGAAGACCTTAAATTCGGCCCCGATTACCTGATTCCCAAACCCTTTGATCCACGATTGATTGAAGAGTTGCCGGTGGCGGTTGTTAAGGCGGCTATGGAAAGTGGAGTTGCCGAGCGACCAATCGAAGACCTGCGCGCTTATCGCGACAAGTTGCATAGCTCTGTATGTCGTAGCGGCCTGTTTATGCAGCCGATGATTGAAAGAGCAAAGCTGGAGCAGGAGAGGCTGGTCTACAGCGAAGGCGAAAATGGCGACGTGCTGCGTGCGGTGCAGGGTGTGGTGGATGAAAATATTGCTTTCCCTATTTTGATTGGGCGCTCTGAAGCGGTTCAGCAACAGATTGAAAGAATCGGTCTGCGTATTCGTGAAGGCGTTGATTTTGAACTGTTTGATCCGCAGGAAAGTGATCACCACGAAGAATATTGGCAGCATTATCATGCCGCGGTAGGGCGTCATGGCGTATCAGTGGAGGCCGCCAAAAATACCATTCGTAGTAATACTACGGTGCTTGCGGCGGTGATGGTTGCTCGAGGCGAAGCCGATGGCATGATTTGCGGTAAAGTCGGACGGTTTGATTACCATCTGCGCGATATCCGTGATGTGATTGGCCCGCGTGTTCCCGGCCAGCATATTTCTTCATTGGCGGTATTATTACTCGATAGTGGTCCTTTATTTGTGGCTGACCCCTTTGTCAGTAAAGACCCATCGGTTGAAGAAGTGGTGGAAATCACTAAATCCAGTGTTGATAGGGTGCGACGTTTTGGCGTCGAACCACGTGTTGCATTGTTATCACATTCGAATTTTGGCACCTCTAATTTGGCCTCGGCAGTGAAGATGCGTAAAGCCGCGGAAATACTGCGCGAGCGACTGCCTGATTTAGCTCTGGACGGTGAGATGCATGCCATGTCGGCGATGAATCAAACATTTCGAGATAGAACCTTTCAGGGTAATAATTTTCAGGGTCAGGCGAATTTGTTGATTATGCCAAATCTGGATGCCGCCAATATTACCGTTGGCATAATTAGGTCGGTGACCGATGCGATGTTAGTGGGGCCCTTTATTTCGGGTTTGGCAAAACCGGCACATATTATGATTCCCTCGGTTTCGGCGCGAGGTATTTTCAATGTCAGCGCAACAACATCAGTGGATATTCAGCGTCGCAAAGGAAAAATATAAGACAGAGCTGACGGGGCTTTACCGCTAGGTCAGGCCCTGCTGGCTGGATATGATTGGCTTATCTGAAATTGCTGAGTTTGCAGGCCTCGTCTTCCTGATTTTTGGCCTGCTCAATTTTCTCATTGTAATAGCGTTTCGAAGACTGGGATGAGGCGCCAGCCCGATGTCGAATGGCATCGGCGAGATTCTGTTTGGCATCGTCACAGGCTTTGCGCAATGCGGCTTTTTTCTGGCGTCTTTTTTCGGCCTGGTTTACGCGCTTTTGTTCGGTTTGCTGATGTTTTGAAAAATCCTTCTGAAAAAGATGATCGGCTGATTGCGGCGTTACCGTGCCGATTTTTACCGCTGGTTCAATCTCTACGGCCTCGACCGTGCCCTCTTCTCGTGGCGTGTCGCTAAAGTGTACTTTGCCGTTTTCATCCACCCATTTATAAATTTCGGCCTGGCAAGGGGCGCAGAAAATAATCAGCAAGCAAATCAAATAGCGCAAAAGTGATGTGTGCATGTAGAAAGTGGGCCTATGTTTCGATGATGTTCTAGTAACACATTAGCAAATATCGACGAATTGGCTAGTTGGCCGAGCTGGACATCGGATAAGCACAATAAAAAAGCCCGACGCAAAGAGTGAGGCTTTTAAGTTCGTGGTGCCGGAGGGAGTTGGGCGCGACAATTCAGGTTTCATGTCTATACTTACGCAGTGACCTTTTAAAATATGATGGAAACTTAAATGAATAAAGTTTTATTTTTGTCTTTTGCGGCAGCCGCAAGTCTAGCTGTTAGTCATACGTCTATTGCGGAAGAAGGGCAGTGGAAGTATTCAACGGGGGTTGATTACAGTACCGGTGATTATGGTGGCGACCCTGTCGATACTGACATTGTCTATGTGCCGTTTACTACGGCCTACAGTAGTGGATTATGGGAATTTAAAGCAACCATACCGTGGGTACAAATAAAGGGCGCTGGTACCGTTATTGGTGCCGGAGGTGGTGGCGTAGTCGTTGGTGATCCAGACTTAGTGGCGACGACAGAATCTGGTGTCGGTGATATCTGGTTGTCAGCAACATACTCTGTTGAGTCAATACCCAGTGAGCTTTTCTAACTTGATATAGCCGGGAAGCTTAAAGTGCCAACAGCAGATGACGACAAGGGGCTCGGTACCGGTGAGCTGGATTACACAGTGCAGGCAGATGTCTACAAGTCATTTAATGCGGTAACCCCCTTTGCGACCCTGGCTTACAAAATTAAGGGCGACTTTAATGAGACGGATCTGAAAAACGTTATATACCTGTCGGTTGGTAGTGACTATCGCCTCTCAGCGAAGAGGAATGTCGGCGTCTCCATTGATTTTCAGGAAGCCAGCTCATCTGCTGGCGATGATTCTATGGAATTATTTGGCTATCTAAATCAAAAGTTAAATTCTCACTGGTCCGCAACGTTATATGGATATAAAGGTTTGAAGGATGGAAATCCTGATTATGGTACCGGCCTACAGGTTTCCTACAAACCTTGATTAACAGCTGCGCAATGATGGGCCGCTCTAGGTGCAACGCTTCGAGTTCCAAAAATAATGGAACCTTTTTGGTGTGCTGACGTGGAAGTAATGAGCGACTTATTTTTTGTCTGTCGACCAGACGTTTATTTTTCAAGTAAGAGGTATTGATATGAAATTGAATAAAACTATCGCAGCCATGTTTGTAGCGACTATTGGGTTATCCATGCCGCTAACCAGTATGGCTGATACTCATGAGGTCGAGGATCCGGCCGTACTGTCGACGGGTGAGTTAAAAGTGGTCGATAAAATCGCCGCTGAGTTTAATGAGTTCGCAGGGGATGAGGCTTCAGGTCTTGTTGGCGCGCTACGCAATGGTGATGATCTCAGCTATGAGGTTGAAGTCGAATTGTTGGATGAAACAACAGGCCTGCCAGTTATCGATCCTGAAACTGGTTTGACAGTTATGGTTATAGAAACGGTTGACGTTGAAAACACCGTTGGTGCGATGGGTTTTGGTGGTGTATCGAAAAGTATGGCGCTTGCCGAACAACTGCTAGGAGACGACGCTACTGTTGAACAAATATCGGGCGCACTTTTCGGTAATGAAACCGAACAGGGTATTCTTGATATGCGTGCTGAAGGTCTTGGCTGGGGTGAGATATTTGCCTCGTACGGCTTAAAAGTTGGCGAAGTGATGCGTGATCTTAAGTCAGCTCGCCCTGAGGCAAAAGAGCATCCGGTTAAGCCAGATCATCCAGCTAAACCGGAAAAACCTTCTAAACCAGAGAAGCCCTCGAAACCAGAAAAACCAACGAAACCAGAAAAGCCGGCTAAACCAGAGCGCCCAAGCCATCCTTAATAAACAGTGATCGTTAAATGTTTTGGTGGTAAAAAATTAACTACTACGGAGCCATAATGGCTCCGTAGTAGTCTTATAGTGGGTGAAGTTTGCCAAGAGCCAAACTTAACAGCTGCGAATTTATAGTTTGATGAAATTATTCCGGACGACATTTCGCGCTGAAAGTAAGCAAGCGCATCAGTTTAATCAGCTGATTACTCCCCATGTAGATGCCCTTTATCAGTCTGCTTTTAAATTGACTGGCTCGCAGGTTGATGCTGAAGACGTTGTTCAGGATGTCTTAATTAAGCTTTATCCCAAAACCCAGGAGCTTAAAGAGGTGGCCGAGCTGCGACCTTGGTTGTTTCGGGTTCTTTATAATCAGTTTATTGACCATTGCAGAAAGCAGGCAAGAAACCCAGCGGGTGGAAAAAATCGGCAACAATCATCCGATTGTGAAATTATAGACATTCTCCCTTCAACGGATCCCAAGCCTGATGAGCTTTGTGAAGCGCATCTGCAGTCAACTCGAGTTCTTACTGCTCTGGCAGTTTTATCGTACGATAAACGTGCGCTGATAGTTCTGCACTTGATCGAGGGTTTTTCCCTGGAAGAGCTAACCAAAATCCTGGATGCACCTATTGGCACATTGAAATCACGTTTGCACAGAGTTAAGGCGGAATTAAAAAGGCTTCTGGAAGAGGAACCTTTTCATTCTGCTGAACGTGGTAAGGATAGAAGGTAATGATATGAATTGTTTAGAAGCCCAACAAAAGCTTGGCGGCATAATAGAAGCAGGCGAAGCCATCGGTTTAGATTCGCAGCTAAAAGCTCACCTGGGCTCCTGTGAGTTATGCCAGCATCGTCACTCTGACCTCCAGCTTAAGCATACCTTACACCAAATTGCCGTTCCTGAGCCAAGCGCTAAATTTGTTGAGCAAAGTATCAAACATGCTATCTCTGAACATGACGGAGGCACAAAAAAATATCGGGCATTAGCTGGCTCTGCGGCAGCAATGCTGTTTTTTGCGATGACATTTAGTTTTGTTTTTAAACAGGATGCCGGGCTGTTAAATGGTGAAGCTGAAGGGCTCTACGAAATGCAGATGGCGATTAACCAAACAAAAAATATCAATGTTGTTTTGCAAAGCGATAGTTATAGAGCAAATGCAACTATTAGGGTACTGGTGGCAGAAAACTTGCAGCTTCAAGGCTACGATAATAACCGTGAATTAAGCTGGCAGACCGAGCTGGTGGAAGGGAAAAACGTCATTACATTACCATTAATTTTACAAAGTGCTGCTGGGGGCTATGTTGACATTACTTATCGATCAGGCGCTGACACCGGCACACTCAGAGTCTCCGTTAGTGAAACCTAGTAATAGTGTATGGTTTAAAAGATGAGATTACGCGGCGATAAGCTAATTTTTCTTGTGCTTTTGAGTGTTGTTACTCATTCACCACTGTATGCAGACAGCGGCATTAGTATCAGTGTTTTTGAGGGGGCGATTCCGGCAAGCGAAAAGGTAAATATGATTAAATTGCCGGCGCCAGCAGCGGTTGATTTTGACGTTCCCGCTATGAAGGGCTCTCTATTGGATGGGCAGCGAGTAGAGGAAACTCCGCGCACTATTTCCGAACAAGGCAAGAGTGCCGATCAGCATGGAAACAAAAATGCAGATGTTGGATCGGATAATAAAGCGCTCCATAAGCCCGCGCTGCCATCGAAGGCGCAACTTAAAAAACCAGAAAAAGCAGCTCGTCCTGATACTCCCGAAAGACCACCCAGGCCAGATCGCCCAACCCTCCCGGAAAAACCGCCTAGGCCTGAACGGCCGGATCATCCAGAACGACCAGGAAAATAGCGGTTTGGGTAAATCATAAGATCCTCGGAAGAAGGGAGGCAAGCCTACAAACTATGTTCAGTGCCCTATGGTGAAAACAAAAAGAGCGAGTAGAAAGAGCGAGGCTTTTAAAATAAGGATGCTGGGATGTAGAGTCGAGTTGATGGCTCGGAGGTGTACGATATTATTGCCTAACAATGAGCCAGATAATCACGCTCAGTAACGGGCAATATAAAACCATTGCGTAACGTAGCATGCGCTTATGGCCGCGCAGTTCCATAAAGCCGTCGGCAATTAAATAACCTTTTATGGCCACAAAGAGCAGAATGACGGCTGAAGCCCAGGATGCCGTAGACTGCTCTGCAAGAGCGTAACTGCCGATGGTCATCAGGATAAGAGCAGCGGATATTAACGGGACACTGAAGCTCATTAGCGAATCACATATACGATAGGGAAAAGCACAACCCAAATCAGGTCAATCATATGCCAGTAGCAAGCGCCACTTTCCAGGCCCGCTTGGTTGTCGGGGCCATAGGCTTTACGCAATAATTTTCGCGCCATAATGCCCAGAAAGACCATACCCAACACCACATGCATAAAGTGGAAGCCGGTGAGCAGGAAATAGGCCATAAAAAAATGATCGCCGCTCAAACCGTAGCCAGCGCTTCCCAATTGCCAATATTCCCAGAGTTTAACCACAACATAGACCGACGCCATGCCCATGCCCGCCATTAGCAATGTGGCGGCACGTTGTTGTTTGTTATTTCGGTTATCGAGTACGCCCTGTGCTACAAAACCACTGGCAGCCAGCAGAGCTACAGTATTAATCAGGCCCGCAATAGGGTGAATAACAGCCTGTCCGGCAAGGAATAAATCTCTTTCGTAGGCACGCATGCCGCTGAAGGCAATAAACATCAGGCCAAAGGTGGAAATCTCAATTAGGATTAACATCCACACGGCAAAGTCGCCGGGTAATAGTTTTCCTGTAACTGATGGGGTTTCTGGAGCGATGGCAGCGTCAAGTGACGGCGAATTCATTTTTCAATACCTTGAGGCATGCGGCCGATTTTACATTGATCTTTGAACTGCCATGATTAATGAAAAGGCGGAGCAGGGGTTTGATGCTAATCAATCTGATGACTTGTGATTTGCTCGAAAGACCAGAGGGCGACCAGACGATGCCTGAGTTTAAGAGGCAAAATAAAATCGCCTGATTTGTCAGTGCAAAATTTAGTCATCAGCTCGTTTGAAATCGATACGCCCGCGAATTCGTTGCCGGGATTGTCCTGGAGAATAGAGATAACTTGTCGGAAGTTCACCATGCCAGGCGCTGTCCACTTCGTAGCGTAATCGCTCAACAAAGTCTTCAGCAAAGATCCACGATTCAGCGCCAGCCAAGCCATTCTGCTGTAAGACTTGTTCAACCTCCGGGGCTAGCCCCTTGCCGTCTGTAGAAATCAAAACCAGAGAGATCTCAGGGTGCCGGGAAAAATAAGCCGCCATCTCAGGTAACTCTTCTCTACAGGGTGGGCAATCAATAGACCAAAGTGATACGAAAAAAGAGTGACCTTTATGTGCCTCAGTAATCTGGGCATAGCTGCCTTGTACAAAGTCTCTGGAATTTGCAGCTAGACTGTTTGATGACAGCAAAGAAGAAGCCACTAACAGCATTATGGAAAATACTGACAGGTAGAATTTATGTCTCACTGGATAGGCTCCTCTTCAATAGCAATAACATGGTAACCCTCATTGGATGTTTGCCAGGAAAGGAATACCTGGCTGTCGTTTTTCATTAACAGGGGATGATCAGATGCATTGCTGGTAGTTGATACGACTTTCGGCAATCCCCAATTCTTTCCGCCATCTTTGGATTGCTGTACCAAAACCTGAGTTTCTTGACCGTCAAACTCCTTCCAGCTCAGATACACATTATTGCGAACCGCCATGACATAGGGGTGTGCGGCAGTTTTGCTATAGTCGCCAAAATTTATCGCAGCAGAATAGCTTTGCCCCGCATCTTTTGAGTAGGCATAGAAGAGCCCCTGTTTATCTTTGGCATCATTAAACCAAACGGCATGATAGCGACCTTCTTTGGAAATGGATAAGGCCGGACCATGGTGAGGGCAGGCGTCGATTTGCCATTGCTGATGGCTGACCCGTATCGGGGTCTCAGGTTCGTCGGGTGAGAGAAAACTAACCAAGGCGTGATCACGGATATTATCAGCGTAGACATGTCGCCACATCAGAACGGGTAGACCATCAGGGTCAATATCCAGGGCTATGCGGCAGCATTCACAGCTGTGGTCGGCTATTTTGATGTTGGGTTCAAAGGCGTCTGCCCCTGGTTCTGCGTAGCTGTAATAAAGTGCGGCGCCGGCATAACTGTCGCCTTGTTGCTCGACAGTTTCCCGATCACGTTTATCCAGCCAGGCGATATAAACACGTCCCTCGTCACTGACGCCGAGCGAATCAAAACGGTGACCGATGGGGTTGAGGTTATCGTTAACGGTTACGGGGGCCATAAACGACTGGCCACCATCGTCGGATCGGCTGTAACGGATATCGCCAGTAAAGCGTTTTTCCAGGGGTTTGGTCCATGAAATATGTATACGGCCCTTGCCATCAAGCTTGATCTTGGGTCGATTTTCGGCTCTAGCGGAGATCACTTCCGGGCTTTTGTTTACTGCAACCGGGGCTGAGAAGGCCTTGCCCTCATCATCGGAGTAATTAACGTAGACATGGCCGGCAAAAGCCCAGGCTACCCACAAGCGGCCTTTGTTATCAAAGGTTGCACTGGGAGCCTGACCACAACGCAATGAGGGCAGTGCTTTGGCAGGGTTACATGCTACAGCTTCAGAGGATTTTAAATGGCTATGTGCAGAGGACAGAGCCTGATTAACACTTGTCTCTGATGCACAAGAGGTACACAAAACCACCGGCAACAAGACTAAAAGTAATAATCGTTTTAATGAATATGACATACTGGATCGTTGTTACTCAAAGGGAAGAGGTACCTTGGCCTTTGTTGCTTGGTGGCAAGGTACCTAGCTTCGTGATAAAAATTAAATGTGTTTTTCTCGGTTAAAATGCGTAGTTCACACCTAAAAAGAATGTGCGCGGTTGCCCTGGGGCGAACTCAAACTTTTCCGGATTACCAAAGGCCGCCGGAGAATAGGAGGCCGCCGTTGCGTAGCGCTTATCGGTCAGGTTGGTTATACGCCCGTAGATTTCAAACTTCTTATTGAATAGATAGTTTACCCGCACATTAAACAAATCATGCCCGTCATACCGATGGCTGTTCGCTTGATCCATCCAATAGCTGCCCAGTTGAACCCATTCAAGTTCACCTCGGCCACCGTTGAGAAGAGCAGGTCGATAATTCAAGCGAGTATTGATGATCCGTCGCGGAGCCGACTCCATTTCATTACCGCTTAAATCTGTCGTGGTATTTGGCTTCCAATCCTCATAAGTGTGTTTCGCATAGGAGAACGAAACATTCAAATCAACGTCATTGGAGAGAACCGCACCTAAGCCAAGCTCGATGCCTCGGTGCAGCGTTTCACCGGCATTCATGGTGGTACGCGAACCATCAGTCTCCTTGAAGGTAAGGATGTCATCATCCTTTCTCATGAGATAAACCGAGGCCTCATAGCGGATGTTGCTGTTCGCCTGTCCACGCAGGCCAACTTCATAGCTGTCCACCTTGATGGCATCCAGGTCAACCGTGTTGGTCGATCTTCCCTGGCGGAATAACTGACTTGCAGAGGGTATCCGAAAGCCATGTCGGTAGGAAGTAAAGCCATT